>Ga0153947_1000872_pt1 | contig 14603 bp, 17 predicted proteins | sample TSNJ031MetaG_FD_104697 | JGI IMG/M metagenome (GOLD analysis project Ga0153947, IMG submission 104697) | Attine ant fungus gardens microbial communities from New Jersey, USA - TSNJ031 MetaG | ecosystem: Host-associated > Fungi > Mycelium > Unclassified | place: USA: New Jersey, Wharton State... | reverse complement strand
TCTAACACTTCTTGTTAGTCGGTCTAATTTATAAGCAACAATAACATTGACATTATGCTTTTTAACTTCTTCTAGCATTCTTTTAAATGCTGGTCGATTCGTATCTTTGGCACTAATTCCTGCGTCTTCATAAGTATCAAAAATATTATAATCTCTAAATTTACATAAGTCCTTTAATTTTTCTAATTGTTCCCCTAAAGAATAACCCTCTCTAGCTTGATCTTCAGTAGAAACTCTAATATAAATTGCTGCATTCTTTCTCATATTTTATCTCTCTCTTTCCTTATTCTAGTTTTGAAAATAAGTTTAAAAAAAGAGATGTCAAACAACATTAAAATAATGTTACTGACATCTCTAAAAAGTAAAATTTGAAAATATACGATAAGCATTTATTCATATCATAACCCCCATTAATGATAAGAGATATTACTGCTTTTCTCTTGGCTCTATATATTATCATAATTTTTATAAATGTCAATTCTTTCCTTTTAAAATAGTGCTTTTAATGTAGTTCTGTAATTCAGTAAAAGAAATAGATTGTTCTAATGTATTAATAAATACTTCGTTACATTCGTTAAAGAATAGATAAGTAATATCATCGATAATTAATTTATGAGGCTCTATATAAGCTAGATTAGTATTATCAATATGTATGATATTTCCTTTTTCTAATTTTTCTTTAATACCTAGAAACATTAAGATATTTTTAATTTTATTACTTAGTGTTTCATCTATTTCTAGTACTTCTTTTGTTATATTCATTCATAATCAACTCCTATCTAAATAACAAAAAAAGATTAATTCGCTTGGAATTAACCTTTTTTATATTAGAAGTCGATTAGTTCGACTAATTTCCCTGTGGAGCAGGTGACGGGAATCGAACCCGTGTCATTAGCTTGGAAGGCTAAGGTTCTACCATTAGACCACACCTGCATTGCTTGTTACATATAGAATTATATCATGATTATTTTAAATTTCAAGTTTTTTTACCTTTTTTTAAAAACTTTTACTATATTTTATGTGTAAAGTTCTAATTATTTCCTTAACTTATTTAAAAAATATTTTTTTATTCTAAAGCAATAAAAAACCTAGAATTACTAGGTTAATCTTGAAGTAATAGATTTGCTTCTTCACAGATATTACTGATTTCATCATATTCTTGATCAATCTGAGGTTGTAATTGTTCTGTTTTAAGTGTTACTGTGTTTTGATAAACAAAGTAGGGTGGAATGGTTAGTAATATACCTATTGCTCCAAAAATAATCTGAAGTGGTATGCTTAGGTTTCCTAAGTCAATATAGCCAGTAATGATAAAGACTGATAAAGCTAGAAAAATAATTGCTAATATTCCAATTCCATAAGCTTTGAATGAAGCATTAATTGTTTTTTTTGCTTCTAGGCTATCAATGTTTTGAAAATGAACATCTAATTTTTTTTGTAATTTAATTAATGCAGATTTATTATTAATTTTGCGATTTCTCTTAAACGATAATTTTGTATTTATAAAACCATTATTGGCACTGTTAATTTCACTATCGGTTAATTCCCAACCAAAACTTTCATATGTATCAATGTAGATTGATTCTTTATTCTTTTTTACATTAATAGTAGCATAATCATAAGTTGTAAATTCATTCTTTTTCATTTTCTTCCTCCTGTTCTTCTTCTTTTGGAATTTCTTTTTCTTCTAAGAAAGTCGAAACAAATTTATTTTCAATTTTCTTATAACTATTTACAACTCCATCTTCGATTTTTTGATAAGTTCCCACTACTGCTTTTTCAATTTTCTTTGGTGTTTTTAATTTATATTCTTTCATAATATTTTCTCCTTTTCTGTATTCATTATAAAATTGTTAAATAAACTGATTATAAACTTTGTATTCTTTTTGTTTATATTATTTTTATGTAGATTTGGAAATTTCTCTTTTGTTGAAGGTCCGATTAATATATTATTACAAAAAGGACAAGATTTGATGTTTCCATTATAAGATACCTGACAATTATTGCATTTCTTCATATTTTTCTCCTTCGTAATTAGTATTGATGGTAATAGTTAGATTATAAGAAGCTAATAATCTTATAAATTGTTTTAAAATATTATTGTTTTTATATCGATGAGAGATTCCAATGGAAAAATCATTTTCATAGGAAATTGTTGTAAATTGAAAATTGTTTGTTGTTGTTAAAACATTAAAATCAAGAATATATTCTTTTAATTGATTAGGAATATCTATTTTTCCTAGATTAGAGAAACTAGTTGTTATTTTTTTTGAATTAATATGCTCTACGATAGGAAGAATTATATTTTTGATTTTAAGAGGGATATGAGATAAAAATTTATTCTTTTCTAATTTTATTAAATTATTTATTTTAGGAAGAAGAACCTCTTTTGATGTATTTCTTTTTAATTGATTATTTACTTCTTTGATAATATCTTCAAATTGATTATCTTTTTTCATTTGATATCTAATGGTAGTAACCGCAAAAAAGTTTCGAGTTGTTTTTGAATCAAAGTATTTTCTTAAATCAACAGGGACATCTATAATAATTGATTGGTTTATTTTTGTTGTAGTTGTACAAATTGAATTAATGAAACAACTGATTAAAAAACAAGTAATAGTGGTGTTATATTGTTTTGCTAAATAAATTAATTTTTGTGTTTCAAAATGCAATTCAAAATAAGTAATTTCTTTTGTCTTGATTTCTTGCACTTGATAGACATTGTATTTTTCTTTTTTTGGTGAATTAAAAATGGAATTACATTTTAAGTAATGGTTTTCATCTCGTTCTTGTATAAAATTTTCGTCTAAATATTGAAAGTCAATTTGAGCTGCAGGGTATTTATATTTTAAATAAAAGAAAAGCAATGTTTTAAAGAAAGTTAATGAGCCAAGACCGTCCGTGATAATATGTGATACTTCTAGATTGATTCGATTATCAAAATAATGAATACGAAATAATTGATTATTAGAAAGGGGAGAACAAATTATTTCTTGTTCTTCTTTAATGCCATAATTTATTTCTGTTGGTTCAAGGTGATACCAGAAAAAGCCTTTTACTAATTTGGTTTGGAAGATTGGAAAGTATTTGATTGTTTGCTGTAATGATTTTTCTAAGAGTTGTACATCTATTTTATCTACTAGAGTAGTGGAAATTCTAAAAATATTAGGGGTGTTTTTCTTTTCAGTTGAAGCATAATAATTGCTAACACTATCTAAATCTATTCTCATTTTTACATCACCTGTCAATTTTTTCTGTACTTGACCCATTATAATCATTATATATAACACAAAAATAAACTGAGGTGGTTTTTTGTTTATATTGAGTTTATATTTCTTTGATTTAATAGAGATGAGGTTTTAATATGAGAAAAGTAGTTCGGGATTTTTTTGCACTTGAAGTTAATGATAAAATTATTTTTTTCTTGTTGATGACAACAATAGGAAATATAATTACAGTTTTATTTAAATTTATCTTAGGTCTTTATTTATCTTCTATTTGGTTTTTGATTAATGCAATGTTTTATTTGATTGGAACGCTTGCTAGATATAGATCTATTAAAGCCTACCAGAGAGTGAAAAAAAGTGAAAATGAAAACGATAAAAGATTAATTGGTTATAAGAATTATTTTCAAAATGGAATGATGCTAGTTTTTTTAGGGGTCTCTTATTTAGCAATAAGTTATTATATGTTTTTACGACCTGCAGAACATAGTGTTCAAGGTATTTTTGTTTATTTAGTAGCTTTGCAAGCATTTTGGTCTTTGGGGGTCTCAATTTATGGTATGATTAAATATAAGAGGAACCATAATCCGATTATTGCCGCGGTTAAAATTACTAATTTTTGCAATTCATTGACATCAATTGTTTTAACTCAGGTGGTATTAATGGATTCATTTAGTGATGTAGTTAATTTTCAATACAATGGTTTAACTGGCATGATAATGAGTGGTATTATTATATTGACTGGAATTTATATGATGATTGTAGTGAGTAGTAGAAAAGTAGGTGTTTTAAATGATTAAAGTATTGGTTGTTGAAGATGATGAAAATATGCGTATTTTACTGGAAGCAAAATTAAAAAAGAATTATGAAGTTTATACAGCCTGCAATGGAAAAGTAGCTTATGATTTTTTAGAAAATGTAATGGTCGACTTATTACTTGTTGATGTCATGATGCCTGTGATGGATGGATATGAACTTGTTAAAAAATTAAGAGATGATCGAAATCGAATTCCCGTTATTATGATCACAGCCAAGGCTGAAATACCAGATAAAATTAAGGGTTTTGAAGTAGGTATTGATGATTATATGACAAAACCTATTGATTTTGATGAATTGGAATGGCGAATGAAAGCTATTTTAAGACGAAATAAAATTAATCGAGATAAAGTAATCAACATTAATGATGTGGTTATTAACTCTGAAAATTTAACAATAAAAAAAGGGAGCAATCTTATTTATCTACCTCAAAAAGAATTTCAAATTCTATTTCAATTATTATCTTATCCAGAAATTATTTTTACTAAAGATGAATTACTTGAAACAATATGGGGGATGGATACAGAAAGTGATGAAACAACGCTTAGAACACATATGAATCGTCTAAGAGATAAGATTGATAATTATAATGAATTTGAGATTATCACAATTCGCGGGATGGGATATAAGGCGGTTATTCATGAAAAAAAATAAAATAAAAGTAAATCGAAGAACACAGACTCATATTAGCAAATTATTTATTATTTATTTACTGTTGAGCCTTGCATTAACTTTGATTATTGTCGGAGTTGGAACTCATATTTTAATTTCTTCTGATTTTGAATTTACTTATGGCAATATTGCTATTTTTTTACCAATTCTTTTTGTATTAAATGGAGTTGTTATTTATGTTGTATTTCAAAATTTCTTTTTACATTTTAGTATTTTTGAACGAGGAATTGAGAAAATTGCTAGTGGTATGTATCATACAAGACTTTCTTTAGAAAGAGCTGGAATATTTACCACAATGATTGAAAACTTCAACCAAATGGCGAAAGAATTAGAAAATCGAAAATCTCTCAATGATGATTTTGTAAATAATTTTTCTCATGAATTTAAAACTCCAATTTCTTCAATTCAAGGTTTTGCTGATTTATTATTAAATGAGGAGTTAAGTGAGGAAGAAACGAAGCGATATTTACAAATTATACGAGATGAAACTTATCGTTTATCTTCTTTATCAGAAAAAGCCTTATTTTTATCTAAAATCAATGTTCAATCAAAAATAAATGAGGAAATAGATTATTCTTTAGATGAACAAATTCGTGAGTGTTTAATTTTGATGGAGCGTTATATAAAAGAAAAAAGACTTAAAGTTAAAGTTGATTTAAATCATGTTAATTATTATTCGAATCCAGATATTATTAAAGAAGTTTGGATTAATTTATTATCTAATGCTATTAAGTATACGAATGAAGATGGAGAAATAATATTAAAATTAAAAGAAATTGGCGGACAAATTATTTTTACAATTCAGGATAATGGAATCGGGATTGATTTAGAAAAACAAGCTTATATTTTTCATGAATATTATCAAACGGATGAATCTCATAAATCAAAAGGCGTTGGTTTAGGCTTGTCAATTGTCAAAAAGATTATTGATTTAGCTTCTGGGACAATTGAGGTTTTTAGCGAACCAAATAAAGGAACAACCTTTATTGTTAAATTAAAACAAAAATAAAAGAGCTTTTATAAGGCTCTATTTATTTTTCATTTTTTTGACGATGGCAGCGATAATACCAATTACTACTACTGCTACAACGACTACTATGATAGTTGTTTGCATTTACTACTATCTCCTTTCATTTATAGTTTATAAAATGGATATAAACTGAATATAAAGATTAATTGGGTTTAGTTTATAGAGAATTTATAAACTAAACCTATATTGTTTTTAGAAAGAAGGAGATTATATGAAAAAGAATACATTAATAACAATCATCTTAGGAACGATTGGCGGTCTTATTACCTCGATTGGTATGTGTATGTGTTTAGTTGAAGAATGGAATTTATTAAAACCGGGAATAGTAACTGGAGTAATTGGGTTACTAATACTATTTTGTATTTATCCGATATATCGCAAAAACCATCCAAAAGAGAAAAAAGAAGTAAATGGAAGTTTAATAGTTGCAATTGTGATTGGAATTCTTGGATCTTTAGTAATGGGATTTGGAATGTCAAAATGTTTAATACCTGATCAAGAACAAACACAAATGATATTAGGTCTTGTGTTTGGCATTGCTGGATTACTCATTTGTGTATTAGATTATCCAATCTATGCGTATATAAAATCGAACAAAAACTAAAATTAAATTTTTAGTTTTTTTTAGAGTAATTTTTATTTTGATTTAATTATTTCACGTTTTATCAATCAAATTACAATCAAGTAAATTTAGGAATTTGCTAACTAAATATAACATTTCTAATGCTATAATATTAGAAGGTGGTATTATGTTTTATCCGTTACAAATTCCTAACATTTTAGATAATGAATTCAAAGATAAATTAAATTATCAGGAATATATTCCTCCTCACTTAAAAGAGTACATTATGTGTATTTGGTCAATGAGAAGCGAAGCATATTTAAAAACTCCTGTGAATAATGTGATTTTGCCTGATGGTTGTATTGATATTGTAATAAATTTCAGTGCTGATATAGTAATCTTTTCAGCGACAAGTAAAGCAACAACATATATGCCCATAACTGGAGATACTGATTATATGGGAATTCGCTTTCGACCGGGTGTTTTTTTCCTATTATTTGGAATTGATGCTCATGAAATGATGGATCAAAGAATTACTTATGAACAAATCGAAAATTATCCTTTAAAAAATATTCTTGAATTGAATAATCATGAAGAAAGAGTACACTTTCTTATAAAATATTTAGAACAAAAGATTAAAGGTATTGAGATTGATGCATTTACTAAATTTGTTAATTCAACTGAAAATATTAGTGATATTAAATATGTTTATGAGTTGTCTAAACAACTAGGATACAGCGAAAAACAAGCAAATCGGATTTTTTTAAAGCGGTGTGGCTATTCTATTAAAACATTTCTAAATATTATTCGTCTACATAAAGCCTTGGAAGCTTTAATCTATCATGAAATAGATTTACTTGATATAGCTATTGCTTCAGGTTTTTATGATCAAGCACATTTTATTAAAAATATTGAAAAGTATTGTGGTGTTTCGCCAACAAAATTAATTGCAAGTTATCAAAAAATGTCTTAATTATACAATGAAAAATAGTTGTTTTATTATAGACTAAAGAAAGAAAAGAGGTAAAAAATGAATTTAGAATTTGATATGAATGATTTTAGAGAAGTAGTAAAAACGGAAGAGAAAATGTATTTGGCTACTAGTGCAAATAATCATGTTTTATTAAGAATTGTATCGCCATTACTAGTAGGAGATAAAATCATTTTCTACACAGGAAATCATTCAAACAAATATCAACAAATGAAAGATAATAAAAATGTTGGAGTTTATATTGGAAATTATCAACTTGAAGGTACTGTTAACTTTTTAGGACATTATGATACTCTAGAAAATAAGGAAATAAAAAAGTTATATAAAGAAAAATATATTGGAGCTTTTGAATATTTTGTGCCAGGTGAAGATCCAACTAAAATTGAATTTATTGAAGTCAATGTGAAACATTTAATGGGTTGGGTATTTGAAGGTGAAAATCCAATTGGAATGGTTGAGAAAGAATTTTAGTCTTTCTTTTTTTATGATATAATTTTAGTGGTGATAGAAAAATGAAAATTTTATTAACTGGTGGAGCTGGTTATATTGGAAGTCATACGGCAGTCGAGCTTTTAAATAATAATTATGAAGTAATAATCGTTGATAATTTTTATAATTCGAATATGAAAGCAATTGAAAGCATTAAAAAGATTACTGGAAGAAATGTTGCTTTTTATGAAGGCGATGTTTGTGATAGAGAAGTCTTACGACAGATATTTAGGGAGAATGAAATAGCAGCAGTAATTCACTTTGCAGGCTATAAAGCAGTAGGTGAAAGTGTTTTAAAACCTTTAATGTATTATAAAAATAATTTAGATTCTACTATTACTTTATTAGAAGTAATGAATGAATTTGGAGTTAAAAAATTGGTATTTTCTTCAAGTGCAACGGTTTATAAGGAAAGTAAGACATTACCAATTGATGAGAGTGCAGAATTAGGAACAACAAATCCTTATGGTGCTACGAAATTAATGATTGAAGATATTTTAAGAGATTTACATTATTCAGATAACGAATGGTCAATTGCTTTGCTTCGTTATTTTAATCCAATCGGAGCTCATAAAAGTGGATTGATAGGTGAAGATCCAAAAGGAATACCAAATAACTTAATGCCTTTTATTGTAAAAGTTGCAACAGGGGAATTAGAACAATTAAGTGTCTTTGGAAATGATTATAATACTCCAGATGGAACGGGTGTAAGAGATTATATTCATGTTGTTGATTTAGCTTATGGACATGTATGTGCAATTGATCATGTTATTAAAACATGTGAAATAGATGCTTATAATTTAGGAACCGGAATTGGTTATAGTGTATTAGATATTGTTAAAGCCTTTGAATTGGCAAATAACATGGCTATTAATTATAAGATTGTTGATAGAAGACCTGGAGATATTGCTGCTGTTTATTCAAATCCTAGTTATGCGAAAGAAAAATTAAATTGGGAAGCAAATAAATCTTTGGAAGACATGTGTAAGGACGCTTATCATTTTGTTTCCAAACAATAAAAATTTAAATATAGAAAATTGAAGTGAGGTAAGAGTATGTTTAAACCAATAAAAACACAAAAAATTAATGAAAATTTATACACAATAAGAACACTTTTTAGTAATTTTTATCTTTATGATACAGGAAAAGAATTAATAGCTTTTGATACGGGAATAAGTAAACAATTAGCAAAATTAGGTTTTAAGAAATTGAATCTTGATTATAGTAAAGTAACTCATATATTTTTGACCCATTCTGATTTTGATCATGTTGGCGGGATAAATTTGTTTAAAAATGTAAAAGTATATTTATCTGAAAAAGAAGAACCGCTTATTACTCGTAAGAAAGCCAGAAGATTAATTATGTACAATAGAAAGATAAAAGACAAAATTTTATTAGATGATTCAGAAACAATAAATATTGATAATGTATCAATTGAATTAGTATCAAGCCCAGGACATACAATAGGAAGTGCTATGTACATCATAAACAATAATATATTGATTGGTGGCGATACAATATCTTTACTAGGAAATGGAAGTGTTACAAACTTTAGTTTTATTCAGAATATGAATCATAAAGAAAATATAATGACAGTTAAAAAATTAAAAGAAGAAAAGATTTTTGATAAAATGTCTATAATAACCACAGGACATCATGGAATTTGGAAAAAATAGAATTTAAATTTATTAGGCTAAAACACTTTATTAATGAAGTGTTTTTTAATGCTTTTTTAGAAAAGAAACACTTTACTTTCACTCTTTTTTCACTTAAAAAAACTATAGTTATAACAGAAAGGAATGATTTCTATATTAAAATATGTATTTAATCGTATAGAAAAGAAATATCTTTTGAATAAAGAAGAATACGATTATTTGTTAGAGCGAATTGAAGATAAGATGATTGTAGATACTTATGGAGAATATTCCATTCTAAATATTTATTTTGATTCTAAACAATATGATTTAATTCGAATATCAAATGATAAACCTGAATATAAGGAAAAGATAAGACTACGTTCTTATGGGGTTCCTACTTTAGACCATAAAGTATTTTTAGAGATTAAAAAGAAATATAGGGAAATTGTAAATAAACGAAGAATTTCTTTTTCATTGTCTGATTATTATCTTTTCTCTAAAAAAGGATTTAATCATGCAAATCAAATTCAAAAGGAAATTATATATGATTTTGAAAAATATCAATTAGAACCAAAAGTATTTGTTGCTTATGATCGAATGGCATTTCAAGGAAAAGATGATTTTGAATTTAGATTAACATTTGATAAAAATTTAAGATATCGTTTAGAGGATTTAAGGTTAGAGCTTGGCGATGCTGGTAAAAAATATTTTGATCAAGATATGTATATTTTGGAGGTAAAGTGTATGGGTGCAATGCCTTTATGGTTTACAAGGATATTATCGGAAAAAAAGATTTATCCTATATCATTTTCAAAAATCGGAAATATTTATAAAAAGATAATGGGAAAAGAGGAGGAACATTATGTTTAATAGTATAATAGATGCAAGTGGATTAACAATTCAAGCCGCTTTCATTTGCATGATTGCAGCGATGATTTTAGGGCTTGTTATTGCTTATATCCATTCCATTAGTGGAAGGTATAGCAAAAATTTTATCATTACAGTGGCGTTGTTACCACTTTTAGTTCAAATTGTTATTATGATGGTAAATGGAAATTTGGGAACATCAATAGCAATAGTTGGAGCTTTTACTTTAATTCGTTTTAGAAGTATGCCAGGAAATAGTAGAGAGTTAATCAGTGTTTTCTTTGCCATGGCAGTGGGGCTTGCAATAGGAATGGGACATTTAATGTTTGCAGCTACATTTACAGCAGTAACTTCATTGTTTTTGATTATTTTAACAAAAACTCCTTTTGGAGAAAAATATGAAAAGAATAGTATTTTGAAAATAATTATTCCAGAAGATTTAGATTATACAGAAGTATTTGATGATATCTTATTAAAATATACGACTGAAAGTGTATTATTACAAATAAAAACGACCAATATGGGAAGTATGTATGAACTGCAATACAGCATATTATTAAAAAATAAAAATCAATCAAAGGATTTTATAGATGAACTTAGAGTTCGTAATGGAAATCTAAATATTTCATTAAAACATTCTAGTTTATTAAATGCGGAGCTATAGATTTATGAAAAAAATACATATAATTTTAATCAGTTGTGTTGTTTTATTGGCTATTGCTTTAGGTATTTATTTGTTTCTTCAAAAAGATGAAGAAGCATCAAGTGTTGAAGAATTAAAAAAAGATGTTGTAAGCTATGATACGGATGATACAGTTGAAACCTTACCTAGTAGCTATACTAAGATTACTTTTAGTGATAGTAATATTAATGTCGATGGAAGTGGTGCTACTGTTAAAGGGAATGTCATAACAATTTATGATGGGGGAGCATATCTAATTGAGGGAAGTTCTAATGATGCAAGAATTGTTATTACTGCTTCAAAAAAAGAAAATGTTCAGTTGTTTTTAAATAATGTTAATTTAAAATCAAGTGATTATGCAGTTATTTCTGTAACGCTTGCTGATAAAGTAATAATTACAAATATAAAGGGTACCACTAACATTTTAGAAGATAGTAATGATTATTCATTAACCGGAAGTGAAGATAATACTGATGCAACTATTTTTAGTAAAGAGGATCTAACAATAAATGGAGCTGGAACGCTAAATTTAATTGGAAATTATAATAATGGTTTAGTATCTAAAGATGATTTAAAGATTATTAATACAAATTTAAGTATTACTTCAGTAAATACCGCGATCAATGGAAAAGATATGGTCGCAATTAGCAATGCAACGATTAAGATTGATGCCAAAGGAAATGGAATTAAATCTTCAAACACAGAAGATACATCTCTTGGTTATATTACAATTAATGATAGTACGATTACAGTGGTTGCAACAGAAGATGGGATTGAAGCAGAAACCAATTTATCTATTACAAATTGTAATTTAACGATTACAACCGGTGGAGGAAGTAATAATTCTGTTTCATCAAGTAATGCAACCAGTGCCAAGGGATTAAAAGCTACAAATAATATTATTATTGATGGAGGCGTTATAACTCTTGATACATCAGACGATAGTATTCATTCTAATAATTCGATTCAAATTGATGCAGGAACTTTTCAAATTAAATCAGGTGATGATGGAATTCATGCCGATACGAATTTAGCGATTAATGGGGGAACAATCAATGTTACGAAATCTTATGAAGGATTAGAGGCGGCAACAATTGAAATTACTGGTGGAACTATTTCGGTAGTAGCAAGTGATGATGGAATTAATGCTGCTGGAGGGAATGATAATTCAAGCACAACAAATCGTCCAGGTGGAAATAATTTTTCTACTTCCACAGGCACTATTTTTATTAAGGGTGGAAATATCACCATTAATGCTAGTGGAGATGGAATTGATTCGAATGGCAATATCACAATGAGTGGAGGAACTTTAATCATTCATGGACCAACAAATGGTGGAAATGGGGCAATTGATTATGATGGAACATTTAATATGAATGGAGGGACTTTAATCGCATTAGGGGCTAGTGGAATGGCTCAAACACCAAGTAGTAGTTCTACACAATATATTATTGGAGCAGCTGTTACATCATCAAGTGCTGGCACAATTGTAAGTTTAACGGATAGTAATGGTAAGGAAATTGTTAGTGTAACTTCAGAAAAATCATATAGTCATATTGTTATTTCTAGTAAAGACATTACAAAGGGAACTTATACCCTTAATTATGGAACAAATTCGCAAAATATTACTGTAAATAGTATTCTTACTACAAGCGGAAGTTCTAATAATGGAATGGGCGGTCCAGGAGGAAGATAAGAGGATATTTAAAGATATCTTTTTTTTTGCTAAAAGCAAATTTCAATTGCTTTTAATAGCATATTTTGTTATCTTATAGTTATAAGGATAGTTATTTTATTAATAATAATTATTAAAAGAATAATATAAAGGTTTTTGAAGGTGATTAGATGAAAAAAAATATAATTGGACTTGGAATTATTGTTATTTTAATGATATTATTATTTTCTTATAAACAATTTGCAAAAGAAAATGTAGTAGATAATGATAATAATATTTCTTATTTAATTGATGGAGAAGTAAGTAATAGTATTCCTAATGTTTCAGATATAAATAAATATACAATTGAAGTAAATTGTACGAATGAAGTAACTGGATATTGGGATAAAATAACGAACACTTTAAAACTATCAAATATCACTAGTACAAGTCAATTTAAATGCAATGTTTTGTTTATGAAAGATACTACTTATTTAGTATATTCCCCTAGTCCAGAAACGAATGAAAAAGAAAGGGAGCCAGCTTATTTCTTAGGAAAGATATTATCATCAAAAGTGCAAAGTATAGAATTTTTAACTTCTAAAACTGTACCAAATGATGCCTTAGGTTCTTTTGATGTTTCATCTAATAACAGTGGAGAAATAATGGCTTGGTATTATGATAAGGATTCCAATGGATTATATGAAGTATATGTAGGTCAAGATGGTGGTGTAAAAGCCAACTCAGATTCTTCTAATTTATTTCAGTCTTTAATCAATGTTAAATCGTTAAGCTTAAATAATTTAGATACTTCTAATGTAACTAATATGTCTAGAATGTTTTCTGAGTCTTCTTCGATTGAAAGTATTGATTTAAGTAATATTAATACTATTAATGTTACAAATATGGCGTCTATGTTTTATTATTGTGGTAGCTTAACATCATTGGATTTAAGCCGTTTTGATACTTCGAATGTAACCGATATGTCCTCTATGTTTTATGCTATTCCCTTAATAACACTTAACGTTAGTAATTTAGATACTAAAAATGTAAGGGATATGAGTTATATGTTTGCTCAGACATATATGTTAAGTTCAATTGATATTAGTTCTTTAAATACTCAAAATGTGAGAGATATGAGGTATATGTTTATGTATAGCGGAATAACTTCTATTAATCTTACAAATTTAGATACTTCTAAAGTGGAAAATATGAGTGGTATGTTTGCACTTTCTGAAATTTCTTCCATTGTTATCAATGATTCTAATACTAAGAGTGTAACGAATATGAGTTATATGTTTAGTAATTGTTCTAAATTAACAAATGTTGACTTTTTAAATAATATGAACACATCAAATGTTACGACGATGAGCGGAATGTTTCAAGCGAATAAAAATTTAGTTAGTTTTAATATTACAAATTTTGATACATCCAAGGTAGAAGATATGAGTTTTATGTTTAGCCTCTGTAGTAAATTAACTTCATTAAATTTAACTACGTTTAATACTGCCAATGTTACAACGATGACTTCCATGTTTGCAAATTGCACCGGTCTTAAGAATATCGATGTAAGTACTTGGAATACAACAAAAGTTATAGATATGGGAGAGATGTTTTATTATTGTAGCAGTTTGACTGTTTTAGATTTAAGTAGTTTTGTAACTCCTGTATTAGAAATAATGTTTAATAATAAAATTTATGATGTCTATTATGATAACGGAGCATTTTTTAATTGTACTAGTTTAACTCATCTATATATTCAAAATATGACATTTGATAGTATTAAATTAATTGGTAGAACTTTTCGTAGTTTAGGTGCTAATACTATCATTTATGTAAAAGATAGTACACAAGCAACAAAGGTTGCTGGTTGGAATAATAATGTAAATACAATCGTTGATTGCTCAAGTAATGCTTGTCCTTAAAGATACTAAAACTATCTTTTTTCTTTAAACTAATAGCAAATTTTATTTGCATTT
>Ga0153947_1000866_pt1 | contig 14640 bp, 20 predicted proteins | sample TSNJ031MetaG_FD_104697 | JGI IMG/M metagenome (GOLD analysis project Ga0153947, IMG submission 104697) | Attine ant fungus gardens microbial communities from New Jersey, USA - TSNJ031 MetaG | ecosystem: Host-associated > Fungi > Mycelium > Unclassified | place: USA: New Jersey, Wharton State... | reverse complement strand
GAATCCCCTTATCCAAATCACATTGGGGCCATAGACATTCTTGATTTCATTTTCAATATCTTGTAGAATGGCGACCCGGGTGCCTTCCATACATGGTTTGCGTAAAGGAAGCCTATGATCTCCTATGGCTTGCACCAGATTGTTCAGCTCCTTATCATCTGGTACAAAATTATCTGTCATGAAAAAAAATGACGTGTTAGGAGAGCCAATCAGAAATCACAGATGACCCACCTTGGGTATTTGCAACATCGGTCCATATGATCTTGTCATTCTTCATGATGGCTAGTACCACGAATCAGATGACTGACACAATGAATATCAGGCACAAAGACCAGACCTTGCTGTATTCGTATCTCTATAAGAATCTCCTGACCAAGTCGTTCTGCAAAAGCATCTAGCCCCTTCTGTAATTCAATAGCCTTCTCCTTATGAGGGACAACGAGTATATGTTTGGCTGCGACCAACGACTCAGTTGTCAATCCATCCCACATGACAAAATACGCACCTGACCAGCTTTCCAGCCACTTCTCAATAAAATCCACTACTTCTTCCATCAATCCAGGAAATTTACTGATAGTAAGACGTAGTTCATCTGATTTTGGAACTTCCTTGAGCTTGTCCAGCTGGCCAGCTAAAACACGCATGCTCTCTGCAAGGTCTTTCATTGCTTTATGAGATTTTTCTTGAGCTTCAAAATGCTACAAAACCGGTCAATCATGTTATTCGCATTGAAGGAGAATGTGGCCAACCTTGTATACAACATCAATACAATTGACCAGTGTTTGAACTACGAAATTCAGCTGTTTTAAGTCAGATAACGTGCATGCATGCCAGTCAATGATGATTTACCCCACTGATAGCCTTTCCGAACTCGACAGCCTTCCCAAACTCGATAATCATCCCAGCACCAGTGCTCGCAAGACCAAGGCAGCTCAGAAGTAGTTTGAAGGATTCCAAGCTTTTTGCTGTATTCTTGATTTGGGTGTCCAGAGCGCGTAAATCACTGTTGTGGGCCTATGTTTAGATTTCAGTAGGGGATCTACACCTACAGTGATAAAATGTGTACCTCTGCCACAATCCAAAACTGTAATCCTGAATTCGGATCGGTGAATTCCACCTGCAAGTTCGCTAAGGTGCCCTGAGTTAATGTGCAATGATCAATGAAAAGATCAACTCACAACTGGTTTCTCGTTGTGCTTCCAAGGCCAGGTGATCCCATAGATCGTCAAATTTGATGTTAGCTTGACACAGTAAATCATTCTGTGAGGCGTGCTTGGACCTGGAGACTCTTGGCCATTTGGAATGCTTGTGTATCTGAATATTTAGGCTGCTCCCTTCCCGAAATATCCTATATCACATGAATATATAGGACTGCATGGGCTCAAGCTCCACTTACAATCCGCCCTGGGTTAGCTTCAAACGCTGTTCAATCCTGATTTTGTTGTCAAGTTTTTTTTCAAGACCTTTAAGACGACCATCCGCCTTGTCAGAATACTTTACAACGAGCGGTCGCTGGAATTCTTCCTTGAGCTCCCCAATGAATTCTGGGAGGAAATGTAATGAGATTACTGATTAACAGAGCCAATGGGACAATGTGGCATTCACCAATGACTCGGATGGTTCGTATCATACTAGCACTTTCCAATATTTCAATTTGTGAATACAGTGAATAGGAGGAGATGGTGAGCGTAGGATGTATATCAGATGGACAAGAACAAGACACAGGCGCTCCTGCCTTGTGAACTTGATTGCCCACATCTAGACATATCAACACACGGCGAAGGTGCGAGTGTGGGAGCAGTCACAAGTGCCCTGGCTTGCCTTGTCCATTTTCTTTCAGCTGACATGATCCTCAATTGGTTAACTCGCTACACCAGTTATAAAAAGCACTGTTGGATCATTTCCTTTGTAGGAGACCTCACGCCTTTTGGTGGATATTTTCACCACTGTCCTGTTGTTCTGATATACAATTCCGGTTCCTATCTGTGGGCACCTTGGAAGGAAAGGAAATGTAATCATTTGTGTCGGCCCCTGTATCAATCGCAAGTGCGTGATTTGTAGAAGAGCAAGCATCCTACGACGCAGTGAATGTGCTCTGGAGTCTTACCTTGATGGTGGACTTGGATAATATGTAGTTAGCGTCGTCCCGATGAATATTCGTCATATGACTCATAGTAATTCTCCGAGTTCATATCATTCTTTCAATATGTTTGGTGACATACGAGGGGTTGTGGTGGGCTTGTGGTGGGCTTGAACATTCATCTAACGGATTGCTGTAGCGAGTGTTGAAAGTCTTGATTTGACTACGTGAAGCACAAAGCTGAGTTTTTAGGGACGAGTGTTGGGTGAGATCTTCGGAGTTCCTCTATCGTCCCCGTTTTGCAGAAATATCTGTTAAAACACCTGTTTGGCATGGTGGTCTTTGACTGGGTGTTGTTCTTTTGCTTGTGTAGATATCTATCAGTTACTGATCACTCGTACCAATCTCTTTTTGATAGACATTCATCATGCGTGTGCAGCTCCTATATCCCCCTCATTTATACACAAACACATACATACATACATTACATCAACAATCAAGATGTGATTACACTTCATGGACCATGATGTATGTATATATGTACTCTGATCGGACAGGATCAACACACACACCAGCACATACACACATACACACAGCTCGGCAAATCATACACAACACAACCAACCCAATGAATTCTCAAATTCTCCCAACACACACAAAACAAACAGACAAATCCATAATCCAAAAAAATTGATTTCCTTTTTCTGTCTACACCCCAACACACACTAAATCAAAAAAAACAATCAATCTTACATATAGATTCCAAAAACACATAAGAAAAAAAAACTAGATACGATAGCCATCGACAGCATCAAAAAACCAAAAAAATTCCCGTTTTCCCTCACACTCACACATTCCCCCCAGAAAAAGTCTTTTCAAGCAGTCATCTGTAATCCCATCACAAAGTCTTGCCACGTTGATTGCATATTCCCTTCAGGCGACCCTGACGCTTTCCTTTGTTGTTGTTGTTGTCCGCCACCACCACCACCACCACCACTAGGACTCGGCGTATCCAAAATCGGTGCGTCTCCATATCCTCCACCCACTGCCGTTGTCATCGCTCCATTTCCATTCATCATCCCACTCCCATAATCAAACACCGGAAAGTATTGCGGAAACGAAGAAACAACAACAGGGTTTGCCGTTGTCGTCGTTGTCGAAGAACCCATCGCAACATCACAAAACGAATTCCCTCCATCATGAGACGATCCTGAGTGTTGTTGATGATGTTGATGATGCTGATGATGTTGATGATGACCCGAAGAACCAGCCCGCCGTTGTGCATGCGAAGGTGATGACGACGACATATACGACAAAGAATCCTGCGCTCCATAACTCGTCGGCGTACTCATAGACGTCATCCCATAAACAGACACCGGCGATAATTCCACCTCGGCAGAAAAGCTCGCATTCTGCTGCTGCTGCGTACTCATCTGATTTCCATCCGACGGCCCATTACCACCACCTCCACTGTGAGCAACAGGAGGTCCAAACGAGTGCAAATACTCAACCACACTCGGGTCCATGTGATGATGCATCGTAGGCGACAAGGGCAGCGGAACAATCGGGTTGTGTGAATTCGGCGACCTTTCCATGAGATTGGGAGATGACGGTAATTCAATCTTGGCCACAAGGCGAGTCTTGCCTCCTAGAATCGCGAGCTCGTCGTTGTCGTGGTCCGGGGAGACAGGCTCAGAACCTACTGGGTATCGGCTAGCTATCGTATTTCCTCGCCTAGATTCTTCCAGGCTATAATGCGCTCTTTGTTGTAACTGAAGCATGATTTTCTGTTCAACAGTGTCACACATGGAAGTGTATATCCTCTAACACCACTACTCACCAGGACTTTCATAGCACGGAATCCAGGCGCGGCTTTGGAGAAGAGCTCACAAGCCGAATCGAGTTGTAACAAAGCAGAAGGTGCCAAACTCATGGACGGGCACCGTGTCACAATGGATCCAAGGACAATCTACTTTGATCAGCTACATTTTCTGTCGTAACGAACGACTCACGGCGCAGGAAAACATATGGGTCCACAAGAACCACATCCTCTCACTGGGAACTTTGAGTTGCGTATGCAGGTTCCTCATCAAGGCCACCAGAGACCCAGCACTACGATATGCAGCAATGACGGATGTGCCATAAGGGCTTCCAAGTGGGTCTTTCGGATGATCACTGATAGCTCTGGCAAAGAAACTGCGATGAAGATACAACAAATCTACACCAGCAAATGAGCACCTGGATAAACCTAATCATCGGGTACACTCACTCATCTCGCGAAGCGCCAAGACAATGTGCCTCTGTAAGATAAGCATGATGGTATCCGGAAAGCCGCTGTGTCGCGTTTCCACCGATCCGAACCCGGCAATTTGCAGAATCGGAGGAACAGGAAATGCACGCATCTTTCTATCCAGCTGCAAAACTGTGGCGTAGGTCGGCATCTTGGCGCCGAAAGCTTGATCATGCAATAGGTTCATGCATTCGGAGGTGAATCGGTGTTTCCATGCATGGACTAAGTAGAAATGAGTAAGCTTTCAAAGCTAAAATGAAAGATGAAAAAAGGTACAAGTTTGTTCGTCAGCTGTATCACCGGAATGGGGTTGTTTGCAGTCGATATGGGGAAGAGCGAACGAAGGGGGTCGTCCAAACGTCAAACACTGCAACGAATCATAGGTAAACAGTTCCCAGAAAAGTTCACGTCGACGTTGAGTTTCAGCGGGCTCGATCTTCCAACGGCCACTGTCCCTGTCTAAAGAGAGAATGAATTAATGGTCTGATTAAAATCATCAAAAATTTGGCCTCACGTAGACCAATCTGTGGGAAGACATATCAATGAGGGACAAGATGAGAGAAGAATCATATGACTGACACTCTGCCCCACTTTGACAGCAATGCCCATGATTGCCCACCTGGCGCCAGAGGCGGTTCCATGGCGATCTGCTAGAAAGAGATAAAAGGTCATGAGATACTGTGAGATTCTAGATGTGAGTGATGGAGTGACTCTGAAAAAGGGTTCTTACCAGGGCCTGGACGGAATGCAGAGTTGGTGCATCAAAGATGGAAGTATGAAAAAGGGCGGCACGGGCGAGCTGGTGGTATTTCTCGGCCTCGAGGTTATAAGCGGGTAAGGCAGTGTTCATGAGAGAGCCTATGGCGAGAACGATGAAAAGCAAGGCGAGTTTGTGTGGGAGAGCAGGGTCTTGGGCGAGATGGCTCGAATCGGAAGTATAGAAGCAAGAATAGACCTGCGAGTCAAAGGTGTCCATGGAAATGGGGTTGTACCTGGAGATGGGTTCAGACTAGACTGAGAGAGGAAGAGAGGGCTTACATCCAAGCAGCATGAGAGTAGTAGATGGTGCGGAGATCATAGGCGTTAGCTGAAGAAGGGAGATACCAAAGGAGGGACTGGAGAGAGTTGAGATCTTGGGGGAGGGTAGATATAGGGAACATGGAAGCTCTGTTGAGTAGATCAGGGGTGAGGACGGATTGGAGGGAGAGAAGGAGTTGATCATGGTCAGACTGGTCTTCTTCCTCTTCGTTCTTTTTTGAGAGAGAATGGTGAGAAGTGAGATGAGGAATGATGGAAAGCTTACTTGAAGGAAGTACTAGAAAAGGAAATGAGATGGAGGACGGGGTAGGAGGGGAGGGAGGATACCCAAGAGTTTGCGATATGACCATAGTACCGAGACTTGCCGGACAAGTTTATGGACAAGGAGCCAAAGGCGTCTACGACGTCGGGGTTGGGGTCTTCTTCCTTGACGGAGAAGGGGGTAGCATTTCTGAGGGCAGGGGGGTCTCTTTGCAAGGGCGCCTTTATCTTGAGGAGGTCTTCGGCGAGGAGGGGATGGGAGTCATTAGAGAGTTGTGAGTGGGAAGAGCGGAGGGCATCTTCGAGCTGGCGCACACGGTTAGCAAGCTGGGATATTTTCTCATGGAGTTCTTGTGTGGATGCGAGAACGAAACTAGGAGAACAATGAGATCGGACCGAGGAAACTGAAATAAGCGAACCGGTTGCCCTGGCCTGTGGTGAGAGATCCCTATCAAAATGAGTGAGATGGGGGAGAGAGAAAAGCAAAAGAGAGGTACATCTGGGCATATGGCGCCACAGCCACGTTTTACGCAGGAGCTACATGGGATTGCGCGGTCGCAGCGGAGCTTTAGGCTGGGAAAGGTGAGAATAAATATTGTGGGGGAAGCGAGGACGAACCGACGACATTCTGCGCAACTGAGACGAGTTGCGCCTTTTCTGCGTTTTTTGAGCTGATTATCAGGATCGTTTAGAGGAGTGGCAGACATGTGTGGGTGGAAGAAGAAGAAGAAGAAGAGAAGGACGACAAGATCGACGGCGTGCAAAGCAGAACGGAGATAGCCGATCCCCGATACAATGTGTGGGTCTACTATTACGTCATAAATACCCACGGGTACAGCTGTTGGATGTCACATCCATGTCACACCCGCCTTTTCAGTGATGGCTGACTGCTTTCCGCACACAAGAGCGCTGCTCAGTGCGCTCGGCCGACGGTACAAGGGCGTCGACGACGACGAGCACGGACTCGTTGGCAAGGTCGTCTCCCTCCTTGTCGACGAGAAGGAGGATGAGCTCAAGGGTCTGCTCGAGGTCACTTACGGCATGGACGGTCAAGCGGTAGGTCGACAGTGAGCTCGATGTCCAAACTCTGATAAATTGTCCAGACCGAGGAGAACGTCCTCGAGCTCATGCACAAACACCGCGACGATGTCGGCGGAGTGCCCTTCGTCGTCCTCACCCCCACCCGACGACCGACGCCCATGAGAGAAACTCGCGCAGAGACGCCCCGCTCGACGTCGATGAGGGAAACTCACCCGGAAACGCCTCGCTCGACGTCCTCTCGCCATTATTCGCCGTCGTCGTCGCCTGTGCTCGCCCACACGCAGGCGACGCACGCGCACGCGCAGTGGACAGCGTCTCTGCCGGCGTCACCGCTACTGACCTCCCGCTCGCTCAATGCCAGAGCGTCAGAGTTCAGACCCATCCAGCGACCTCTCTCGTCCGCCTCCTCACAGCCTGCATCTCTTCTCAGAGCAGACACTCCCTCTCCTGATCTCTGGTCCCATAACTCTCCTCGTCCCTCTTCAAATCTCGCCATCGCTGCCCCCCTCATCCCCCCAATCACCCCAACTTCCTCCCTCCGTTCCTTCGTAAGTCCGGAAGACAACGACGACGACGACGACCAGTCACCCTTCACCACCTCCGATTTTGATCACCAATGGGCGCCCATCGATCCCTATCATCCACCTCTCATCGACGATCACGATCCAAATACCGCCCTCACAGACGGCATGACCCCCTTCGACGTCCTCACCTCCGTCTTTGGCTCCTCTCTCGCCCCCTCAGAACTCGAGGACGCCCTCGCTGCCAGCGGCTACGACTTTGACTCCGCCATTGCTTCCTTGGTTGACCGTGTCCTTCCGTCCCACCAAACCCCCTCTCCCCCACAGCCCACTGTCCAGCTCATCGGTAATCGCATCACCCTCGTTTCCCGTGACAACCACCTCAACTATTCCAGACCCTCTCGTCCCTCCGCCCGGTACCTCAATGGCCGCCCCCCTCAAGGTGGCAATCGCGTTTGCAGGTACTTTATCGCTGGAGAGTGCCTCAGGGCTGACTGCAGGTTCAGGTGTGTTTTGCTTCTTCTTTTCATCCCCAAAAATCACCTACCCGCCGTCCCTAGTCATGACCTCGAACGCGCCTTGTGCCGCTTCTGGCTCAGAGGCACCTGCGCGAAAAACGAATCCTGTGAGTTTTTGCACCACCTTCCCAAAGATGTAGACATTGCTAGCCTCAACGTCGCCATGTCTCGCCATCACATTCGCAACCCCCCTCCTTATATCCCTCCTCACCATAATCCATCCGTTGATGACTTTCCACTTCTTGGCTTTCATTCCCAATCCCCCGCCATCAACTCTCCAGCAAGACACTTGGACCCCAGCCGTACACGTTTTGCTGCCGCCGTCAAAAAGCCGCCACCCAAGCTCACTATCACCCGCGTCATGGGTCCTGCCGCGGATAATCTCCATCATCAGTCAGCCATCGTGGCGCCTCGCCCATCTCCCCGTTTAAAACTTCGTCCTCCATCCTTGTTGCCCACATTGCCCACTGGCGAATCCGTCAATCAGCTCTACATGACCTATCGCCAACGTGCACTACAGCTCGGAGCCGCAAGGAATGCTTGCTTGTCTCGTGCTGCAGACGCCTGGAGAAGGGGTGATGGCGCAGCAGCCAAGCGTTTCAGCCGTGAAGGGCATGACCTCAACGCCAAGATGGCTGCTGAAATGACCAGCGCAGCTTCTAATCTCGTTCGTGAGCGCTCTCGCCTCGCCGAGCAGGCAGCTAGACAAAGAGATTTGGGCTGGTCCGATGATCCAGGAGATCGGACCTGTCGAGGAAAGTCATGTGGTTCTGGATTGGGTGTCATTTTGGGTATTGCCCGAAAAGACGTGGGTGATAACAAATTGACCGCCGAGGAGCGCACGGAATGTATCTTGGATTTGCATGGTTTGCACTCCAACGAGGCGACAGAAGTCTTGGAGCATTTTTTGCTCTCTGTGGGTCTTTTGTTTCTATTTTTTTCGCGCCTGGTGCTCACCCTGCCCCTGTTCAGTTGGAGAATGAGCACTTTTATGGATTGGGTATGTGACTATGTAGATCCTGACAGCCACTGATAATCATCACAGCCTATGCTATTGTTGGTGAGGAGAAGCACACGGGTACTCAAGACTCTCTTCGTGGTGCCTCTCGCAATCGGCTAGCAACAGGGGTACGTGAATGGGTCCACCGTTGGGGGTATCCTTGGAGCGAACGAGATGGGATCATCTGTATTGATCCTCTGACACACGCCTCCGAGTAGTGGTTTTGAACTTGACAGTGCTCCTGGCACGAAAGAGAATTTATGGATGTGCAAATAGTTATTGAGTAGATAAATGTGAATCATATAAATTGTAGTGCACACGTGATGGCAAGGCGCTCAAACACATACTCTCGGGTTTCAAGATGGAGATGTCTCTTCTCTCCTAACCACCATGTCTCTTCCACACGACATTGGTTCGTCCAGCGGTGGCTTCGAGGCCCAGGCGTCCTCGCCGACATTCAGAACGGCCCCTGAACAGCTGGGCGGGCACAAACATTTTTCTATCGACCTCAGTCTAGAACTCGAACGACAGCTCGAGCTAGAGGGCTCTTCACCTCCAACTACGCCTAGTGTATCCGAGAGCTCGCATTCGCGTTCAAATCTACACGCTCATCAGCCCAATCCTGATACCCTAGACCCCCAGATCCTAGTGCACATTATCACAGGACTACGAAAGACAGTCGAAGATTTGACCAAGGAACGCGATGATTTGATTAAACTTTTTGAGAGTTCCACCACGAGAGAAGCAACATTGCAGGACACGTTGGCTTTGATGACGGAGAAGGCAACAGACTATGAAGAAGAACTCAGTGCCGCCAAGAAAAAGATGAAGGAAGATGAAGAAGCCATTTCGTTGTTACGCAATAAAGTCGAAGAGAGCAGGTGAGTTTCCCTGGTTGGTGTGGACCCAAGTGTTGCCTTGTGTTGATGGTGTGTGTGTGTGTATCCTAGACGAGGAATCATGCGGTTGCAAGCTGAGAGTCGACGTCAGAGTGCTATCCCCAGCGCACTCGATTTATCTCGATCCGCAATACCCGGAATAAGCAGCCCACCGCTATCGAAACGAGCATCTTTCACGCCTTTGACGGGACGAGCTAATAGCCATAGACGCGTCTCGTCGATTTCGTCTGGTGGTGCAGGTGATGGAAACGGACTCGGTCTCCTCCATCTGTTGTCGTCGGATACACAACCTCATAGCCCTCTTTCTTCACAAGATCCCTCCTCAGCCTCAGGTCTTGGTCCACCCGGCTCACGGCGTTCCCTGTTTTTCAGGAGCTCACCTCCCAGACCAGAAACAATCCCACTCCCACCGACAAATGCACCGACGTCATCTGAAGTAGAAGCCATGAAGAGGGAATTGGAGAGTTTGAAACGGGAATTGGCGGAGGCTCGGATCGAGTTGAGTGAGGCCAACGAAGCGAAAGAAGCGTCGGATTCGTGTGTCAAGGCGCTTCGAGAGTTTATTGCGGAAAATCAGGTTGGAGAGTTGTCTTCGGTGGGAAAAAAAGGGTTGCCCCCACCCATAGCCGTTAGTCCAGATGGCGCTGACAAGAAATCAGCAGCTTCCCATTCTGGGTGGGGGTTTAAACTTTGGAAAGCGGACAATAACGTGACTTTATCTGCTCGACAACCACCTCCGCCACCGCCGCCACCGTCATCATCAACAACAACTTCTGCCCCTTTTTCTCGTCTTGGCGGTTTTTTTAGTTCAAGAGCGAGTACTGCATCGACGAGTTCGGCGCTCCAGACGAATGCTGCTTTGACGACGAGAGAAGGAGAGTCGTTCCTGGATTCGTCCTCGGGACACAGTGTGCAGTCTATATCGGATGAGTCGTCGTTGTCTGTGGTTGAACCTGGTAGTCCTCTTGCCCATGATGAGGAGCATTCGGTTCATGTGAAAGTGGTGGATGTGGATGTGCCTGTACCTGAGATTGTTGGCAGCGGTGGTGGCGATGAAACGGTGGGGAAAGGTTTTGTGGATAATGATACCGCGAGGAGAATGCAACCTGGCGTCGCGGTGGTGGTTGTCTAATGCTCTCTCGCACGCATATTGCGAATGCGTGGAATCCCTTCTGTTGATCGTCCTTTACGCTCCCGTGCCTTTGATACCAGAAGCTATGACCTCAGTCTATGAATCTATCACGATACAATCACGACCATGTACGACTTTTTTTGGGGTTTTTCTTATATCTGCCTTGATTGTATGGTATTAGTACGAATTTGAAGTGTCAATTGTGAGCGGTGGCGGCGGTGGCAGCTCGTTTGATGAGTCAATAATTTTTCTATGATGACGATGATGCAGCGTGTGGAATCTTTCTTTTTTTGTGATCAAAGTATATGATGACCCCTTCCCTGATTTGTCAATGAGAGCTGTGTAATAAAACTGTTCGAAATAGAAACAAAGCTAAATACATGTCGGTGATCTAGCGAGTTGGTCAAGAGGGGTCAAGCTGAAACCCAGTTAGTCAATAATAGGACTAATATTTATGAATGTCTTTCAGCCTCGTATGGTGTGTCGTGGGGACAATCATCAAACCCAATAGACATAATTACTGTCCCGAAGGACAGTCAGGATATAAAGGGAAAGGCAAAAAACATTGATGTGAGATTTTTGGTATCATATGAGGGGGGATGGTGGTGATTAAGATGTATAGATAATTCCTACCTACAATGTATTTTTTTTACCACGCGGTGAAAGGGAAAAATCAGTCTCACACACTTCTCCATCACCGTTCCCTTCCTCCTCAGAAAATCCTAAATTCTTCTTCTTCTCTTGTTGTGACAAAGGTAAAGTACTTGTCGTCACCTGACGAACTGCTAAGGTTTATCCGAGCCGGGATAAAGGATACGAGAGAGAGATTTTGGGACGTCATTTTTTCTTCAGGATAAAAGATCCAATATCGTCTTCAGACGTGGATGACTCTTCAGCAGAGGATAGTCGTCCAATAAACCAAGGACGTCTTTACACCAGGCGCCATAAGTGACACTCAATCCAGGACTCGTCGAAAATTCCTGCGCTTTTAATTCAGCAAACCATTTTTTATAGAAAGATTCAATCGTTCCCTCTCTAACCTGACTATTGGTTCGGACCCTCGAAAAAAACTTGAGACACAGATCAATATAAATGGAGCTCTGAAACCTCGTCTCAGAAGACTCTCTGAGAGTCAAATCAATATTCCTGAAAAAACCTGAAAATAATACTTAAGTCAACTGGGAAGACGCCTAGGACACAACGACTTTCAATACCTGTCAAAAGAGAGATTCGAAGTTGATTAATCTCATCTGGTTGCGGGTTTATCTGAGCACTGAATTTAAACAACGACTCGGCCCCGTCCTTAAATAGCGGATTATGTTTGACTTCATTTGCAACAACGTATCGCCAATATCTCGGTTCGGCAGTGAGATCATGCGTGGCCAGAGACTCAAAAAAAGTCTCCAACAGTTCATGAGTCCTCAGCTAACTTGTTTGTCAAAAACCAGATGAGGGGGAACGAAGGAAACGAACTCAACTCCGTAGAATCCAGGATCATGACGAATGATCTCACTATAAATAGCAACTCGTACTCGTACACTCAACCAGCCAACTCGAATTTTTCGCCAAAAAGACTCCATTTCATCCAGGCAAAAGTTCCAGCGCTGGAAGGATCATGAATGTCATTATCTATCAATCGAGAGGATACCACCTTACAGACGGGACCTTTCCATGCTGGATCAAGATGTGCATACACCCGCCGAAGCAATGAGCCCAGCTGTCCAAAGTCCTAAGGTTGTTCAGATGTACGACCGGCTCAGCTGCGGTTGCGCAAAACTTCTGGATCTTCCAGCAAGAGGCCCAAAAAAAGGGAAAGATCACCTGAGATTTCCGTAAGGCGGATATCACACAGAAAACCATTTCGGCAAACCTTGTCGGCAAGTTCACCCTGCTCTTTCTCTTTGACAAAGGCAACAGCATCTTCTGTGTCATCCAACTGAGCCAAAGTAGCCGGATCATTGAGGTCAATCCCGAAATCGAAATCGGCATAATCCTGACTTTCTGGATCATCCAGTTGCGGATTCGGAAGCGTAGGTTCTCTTGGTGGAGAGAGTATCGCCCTGGCGTCCAGAAAGCTCCCGATGAAACGCCGCATCTCACCTAGATTGTGAGTTGTTTCTTCAATTGCCTTGTATGATTCTAGGAACGACTTGAACGCGACTGAGGGATGTTAGCTGTTCAATCTAGCTGATTATGATACCTGAACGTACGGAGAAAAGCAGGCTCTGGGTATTGACCTCTGCTCGCAAAGGCCTCCATCACAGCACGACCTGTAGCATACAAGGACAGAACGAGGAGCGAGCAGTTCCTGGTCTTATCCTTGCGCTGATTTGGCTGATCAGTTGTGGACGATCTGAGAGACTGAAGCTCGGATGCGACGTTGTTGACAATTGTAGCAAGCCATTTCGCAACTTCTTGCAACGGTACGTTTCTTTTAATCATAAGAGTCGCCAGCAACATGACACCTCGAATCGTAAGTAGCTGAGTCGTGGTATCGGACGCCGCAAAGTCGATGCTACTATGCACTTGTTTGACGGTTCGGGTGGCATATTCCGGGTCGATAGCAATCACAAGAGCTAATGCTGCGAAGCGATTACAAATTGGCGAAAGGTCATTCGCGCCCGGTACTTTCTCCTTCTGTACCCTGAATCTTGAAACTGGGATGATGAGCGCAACCATCTTCTTTATTTCTGGTTCCGTTAGGCAATCAGCGTCGACAGCCCGTTTGATAAGTTTCAATGTCGAAGTGAATGCAGAGTCTGTGTCAGATCTGGATTGAGAAAGGGAATCCCAGTCACCGTTCAACATAAAATCAGGATATTCTGCCTCTTCACCATACAAATTGATAAAGTTGCGAGCACGAAAGATGTCGACAAGTTGATTTAAGGCGCCGAACGATTGGTTCATATCCCACTTCCAATGATCTAACAACCGATAGCAACGAGATATCATGACTCTGGTGTATTTGTCTCGTTTCTCGAGCGTGTCATATCCAAGATGTTGAAGTGCGCCACCACCCTGTGCCAGTTGAGATTGCTTGATAGCAAAAGATATTAAGCTCCATGACGAAGAAAGGCGGAAACTACTCCCAACGATTCCGAAAACCGAAAATTGTGATAGTACCATCAGTGTGAAAACGGCCTCCCATATCCTTTCACAAGTTTCTAGACAGTTGATCGAAGGGAGCGTATGATGCAAGGTTAGGAGTTCAACCCAAAGGGGATGATCCTGATAGGACTTGGTGTTTTGCCGGGCGTCGCAGACAGGAAGGAGGTGGATCAAGCATGCCCATATCTGGGCGGCATAAGATGATATCTTCGTTACGTCAATAACTTGATTCTTTTTCGTGGTTTTGTAAAGTATATGGGTTCCATATTCCACCAAACGGTAGAGCAACAGCCTTGCAGATGCATGAGCTGGATTGAAGTTCAATGGTCCTGATGATCCGTCGAATAATTGATAGCCGGACCGAATTGAGGTCTCGAGGCAGAACCAGATTAGAGATAAGAGGGCGATGTTCACTGTATTCATAGCTGCGGCTGAGGATTTGAGGATTGATATGATGGCTAGCACCTTGTTCTTGATGAAGGATCCAAGTTGCTCACGTCCATCCATAGGATCCATAATATAGAACCAAGTGATATAACGACAAACCGATCGAGACAGATTGCCCCAGTCCTTTATTTTTTCTTCGTAACCTTCGGAAGGAATATCTGAGATCAAGTCAAGTAAACCTCCAAAGATCTTGTCCAAATTTTGGAGAAACGTGGCTATTTCCTGCGAAGGACTTAAGTTTATCTCACAGAGATAGAGAGGACTAGGTTGAATTGCTTGATCAGATGTGAGGGCGTGTATCAGAT
>Ga0153947_1000865_pt1 | contig 14641 bp, 20 predicted proteins | sample TSNJ031MetaG_FD_104697 | JGI IMG/M metagenome (GOLD analysis project Ga0153947, IMG submission 104697) | Attine ant fungus gardens microbial communities from New Jersey, USA - TSNJ031 MetaG | ecosystem: Host-associated > Fungi > Mycelium > Unclassified | place: USA: New Jersey, Wharton State... | reverse complement strand
CATAAACTACGACTCGAGTGCATATGTACCTTGTCATGAACATGCAGATCCTCAAAGAAACATTCCTTCTTCCCTGCCGATACCTCTATCAAGTGAGCCGACACCAGCAATGGTAGGAGTATAAGCACCGAAAGAACGGCAGATAGGGTATACAGGAGCCTGAACATGGGAATCGTTATTGTGGAAAACAAGGATACCAGCGGAAGACCCCGAGAACGTTCTCACGGTGACGATGATTTTTGGATCAGCATTGCTAGTTAATCTATTATCTTGTTCAACTTTCTGCTCATCACCATGTCTGAAACTCCTGAAGCCCTTGCTCCCAGAGTACGTGTCATTCTCTTCCTTCTATTTCTCGATCTTCACTTATCGCTTGTTATCCTCTCTGGTATACCTACCATCGACATGACAGGAACCGTCCGAGTCTATCGGTATCCTCGAAAAAGTTCAAGTCAGAACTTACGAGGAAGAAGAAGATGTCCGCTTCAAAAGGTGCGCATAATCAGATCTGATCATGTCTATCACAACCACTTGTCAGAGCACACTGATCAAATTCATCCAGGCGCGCCAAACTCTTCCGTTTTGACACTCAAAGCTCAGAATGGAAAGAAAGAGGCACCGGAGAAGTCAAAATACTAGAGAACAGGGATACGGGACGATGCAGGGTACTCATGCGACGGGAACAAACACTGAAAATCGCCACCAATTTTTCGAGTGCGATCTTTCATGTTTATCTGTTCGTAGATAACTCAAGTTGATGATCTTTGCCCTAGTTACCTCCGATATGAAACTACAGCCTAATATTGGTTCTGATAGGAGCTGGGTGTGTAAAGTCCATGCGGATTACGCTGACCAGTCAGCCCCCGTTTCTGTAACATTGGCCGTCCGGTTTGCAAACTCTGATGGTAGGATGAACATCTGGACCTTGGCAACTTGATATTAACAAGTTCGTTAGATGCGAATCAATTTAAGGCTGTCTTTGAGGATGCCCGGACGAAGAATGCTGCACTGTCAGCTAAGGAAACAAAAGAAGGCGAAGAGGTAGTGTCTGAGAAGGCAACAGAAGGGGAAGTGAAGGAGGTAGAGGCGAAGAAAGAGGACGAAATGGAGAAAGAGGAGGTTAAGAAAGATGAAGAGGATAAGGTAAAGGAAGAGGTAAAGAAGGAAGAGGTAAAGAAGGAAGATGAAGTAAAGAAGGAGGATGAGGTAAAGAAGGAGGATGAGGCTGAGGCAGGAAAGGATGATACGGCTTGAAATATCCTGGCATATTATGTGGGTGCCCTCTCTACAATTCCAAATTGAGCTACTTCCATGGATGGCTTTTAATACCTGTTGCATTGATTGATTTACTGCGTCAATGATCATTTTTGCGTCGCATCATCGCTATCATCTACAACTCGCTTAGAGTATGATGCAAGAAAATAGTGAGTCCTCGATTAAAAAAGGACTCATGATTCAGCTGGTTTTTTGTTCTCTTCTGTGGCCCAAGCTTCCCAAAAAGCTACACCTTGGTTCTTCTTCCAGTATCTAGGCGCCGCTGTTCCTTCAACAACATTTTCTGTGATCAGGATATGATACACGTCCTACAATATGGTGTTAAATTCAGGGATTATGTGCTGAGTTACTACTCACAGAACCCCTGAAATATAAAACATAAATCAAAATGCTGAATAAATGTAAAAAAGAACAAAAACTTACGGTACTTCATACATTGGTTCAAGTAGGAGCGCTTCCTACAATGACCATCAGTCAGGTCAACAACTAAGACAAAAGTGACTCAATCACCATGATCCCTCGGAGACTACGAGCACCTCCTTCCCGCTCGGATGCTTTCCGACAGACGGCATCTAAAGCAGCACTTGTAAACCGGATTTCAACTCCAAAACATCCGAAGAGGGCCTGGTATTGTGATACCAAGGAGCCTTTTACATCTGTAAGAATTCGACGCAGATCTGGCACGGTCAGCGGAGAAAGTGTTGTGATAGAGGGGAGTCGGGAAATAAATTCGGGTATGAAGCTCGAGAAACGTCAATCAGATTCCCAAATAGGTGGCGATTTTGCTCACCCGAACTTGATGAGATCCACAGTTTCAAGATGGTCTAGGACATCAGCAGGTTTACGATTCGAGGTAAAAAACGGAAGCTGTCTGGACAAGTCGAACGATTGGGACCTTAAATTTGCCGTAAATCCTATAGACTACATATCTCATTCAATTAATGAAACAGATCCATGCATCAGAGCCTACTCACGCCTTTGGCTATGCGTTGTTTGATAATGCCATCAAGGCCAACAAATGCTCCACTGAGTATGAACAAAACATTTGATGTATCTATGTGATAAACGTCGGGCTTCGCTGGATATAAGAAGTCTAAGTTTGAGTTTACAGTAGTGGATTGTTCACGTACTTGTAGCTAAGTGAGGTGCTCGTTGTCCACTTCTAGGATGAATGCCTGCTCCTGCTGTCGGCTCAGGCGCACCTGCGCTTTTGGCCGAAACTGAGACAACCGAACCTTCCATCATACGTAGCAGAGCTTGCTGAACTCCTTCACCACCAACGTCTCGGGAGGAGTCTGTTCCTACGCCACCTGTCTTTCGAGCAATTTTGTCAACCTCATCGATGTAAACGATTCCCATGCTTAGTGAGGTGAGTTGTATGATATTCAAGGAAAGAATCCGTACTTACCTCGCTCGAGCGGAGTCCCAGTTAGCTGCTTGCAGCTATACAGGAGACTTCGACATCAAAACAAGACTTATTAGGTATGTTTGCATACCAGCCTTTGAATAGCCATATCAACATCTTCACCAACATCTAGATGAAGAAAAATCATCCTCAATTAATTGACACGTAGACGGGGTGGATGAGGCTCACATCCGGCTTGTGTGAACGATGTTGCATCGCTTACAGAAAATGGAACATCCAAGACCCTGGCCAGCGTCTTCACTAATAACGTCTTCCCTATATCAGATGCGAGAGACACTCAGCTGATACTTCTTCGGGAAAACCTCATACGCACCAGATCCTGTGGGACCACTAAGAACAAAGCAGAATCAGCAAAATCAGAAGCTGCAAATGCACGGAATTTCTCATACATACATCACCAAAACATTACTTTTTTCGAATTGTGGGATTCGCCGCCCAGAGCTGAAGAATACTTCGGCTGGCTGCCGCATAGGTCGAACACGTGCAGAGCTAACACCACTTTCTGCTATGAGGAGTCAGATCTAGCTAGCAATTACTTCATTGGACATACGGTCAATCGATGTGTCACATTCTGTAGCTCGTCCCAGCTCGTTTTGTTCAAGAATGGATAGGTTGGCACGAACCCGGTTGTAGTGGTTATAGACGCTTAGGGCAGATGAACTCTGTATTTGTAACAATTCGAAATCTTGAAACATACGCTACGGACAGTACTTTTTTCGCATTCTCTTGCCCAACTACGAACTGGTTTAAATACTGTACCAGCTGTCCCCACGAATGTGAGCCAGCAGATGACTCGGAGGAAAAGGAATACCTCGCGGGGCGTTGCTAGGCCGTTTGATTCTACATAGTTGCTCTCTTGATAATCAGGTAAAGGTTGAGTTCGGAGCTGTCGGACAAGGAGATAAATAAGGCGAGGTCGAGCTCGCAGATTGTGTCGTAAGAGCATAAATGTCTTGAAAACGGATGACCGATGAAAGCAGGTAAATGTCTGTGTAGCTATGTACATACAACTCGTCTGGTGACCAAATACTTTCCTTCATACCGTCACCATCATTTACTTTGACACACTCTAAATAATCTCAATTTATGGATCGTGATTCACGTCCTAGCTCACCTTTGGGTTCCTCTCGTCGAAGGTATGATGACTCAGAACGTGACGAGCGGGAACATCGCTCATCCAGACAAGACAAGAGGTCTCGAAAATATAACAAAAGCGAAGATGATTCTCGAGAAAAACGCAGGAGTCGAGAAAGGCGAAGCGACAGTAGAGATAGAGAGGAGAACTCTAGGCGCAGGGATAGGAGCAAGAGTCCTGAAAGAGAAAGGAAGTCAGTATCTAATTCTATATCCACCTTTGTGGTATCACCGACAAGTCTTTATTTCAGGCGTAAGAGAGACAAATCAGAAGATCGAAAGGCTAGAAAGGCAGAGAAGAAGCGTATCAGAGAAGAGGAAGAGGCACGACAAGTCGCCGAACTTAGTGCCTACAGTGCAACAGATAACCCATTTCACGATGTCAATCTTAACCAACAATTCCGATGGCATAAGAAGACAGAGAAGGAGAGAAAGCAAGGATTGACTCTCGCTGAGGCACAAAGACGTGATGCGTTCCGCCGTCAAGAAGCAAAAGAAGAATTGGAACGGCTGAACAGACGTCGCGCTCAGAGGGAGGAAGAGCAGAGGCTCCGGGAGGAAGAAGAATTGCGCATGCAACGGTTGCAAGAGACCGCTCAAATGTCTGAATGGCTCTCAAAGGAAGAAGACTTCCAGCTGGAGCAGGAGAAGAAAAGAGCTGCAATTCGCATTAAGGAAAAACGGGCTAAAGCTATCGATTTTCTTGCTCTGAATCTAAAATATGTCAATCCACATAATTTTCAAGAGGAAGGAGAGGATAGGGAGGATGCTGGTCTAGAAATCGACCTGGACGAACCTTACAAGATATTGGATGTATGTTTTCTGCTCTTGTCTACTTCAGGTAGTATTTAGGACTTTTACAGAACCTCACCACCCAACAAACAGATGAACTTCATGATGACATAGAGAGATATCTTGCGCTTGAGACAGATGAAACTCATATTGACTTTTGGACTGTCAGTATATTTTTCTTTCACAAACCTTCTTCTGACAATCAGCTTAGAACATGATGGTCGTCTGTAAAGATCGTCTAGAGAGGATTAGGACAAATGACCATTCGGGCTTCGAGGCCGCAGCAGCAGTTGCAAACGAAGTAACCGCTTTATTAGCCGGGAAAACTTATGACCAATTGGTCACGCTGCAAAGGAAGATTCAAGATAAGCTGACCAGCGGAGAACCTATTGACACGGATTATTGGGAGAATCTTCTGCAGAAATTGCTGGTTTGGAAAGCAAAGGTATATTTCTCTATCTTCGTTGCTCGCCATATTGACTCGTCCCATCCAGGCTAAACTCAAAAATTGCCATGAAATTGTCGTTCGCAATCGCCTCAAACAGCTGAGGAAGCGACAGCGTGACGAAGCCTTACAAGCCCAAGAAGAACTTCTGGCGGGTGTTGCCACAGCAGCATCCAAAAGGTCTATTGGTTCTGGTGTGCCTACGGACGTCAGAGACGTTGAAGAACGTGCTGAAGAGGCTGAGCCTTACCATAGGTCAATGAGTCCTAAACCTATTGACATTAATAGATTGCGCGGAGAGGAACGGGATGCTGAGATTATTTCTGCCGCTGAGGATCGTCGCATCATCGTATGTTGCACTGTGTTCATTTTTTTTTCGACATTGACATTGAATCAACGTGATTCCAGATACAACAACGTCGTACGGTCGCTGCCAGTCGATTTGTACCCAAGACCTCACAACAGGCCGTTGAAGCACAAGTAGAGGATACTTCTGGCAATGTTGATCTCGCTTCAGAAGCTTTGTACCGTGCAGAAGCCGAGAAAGAGCTGGATGAGGAAGAGGAGCTTTTCAATCTTGAAGAGAACATCACACGCACAACCAGCTACAACTGGGAAGACAAGTATCGACCTCGGAAACCCCGTTATTTCAACCGAGTTCATACTGGGTACGAGTGGAATAAATACAACCAGACCCATTATGAGTATGTGGATGAATTGTCCGGGCATATCTTCCGTTAACATTATCTACAGTGTCGATAACCCACCGCCGAAAGTGGTCCAAGGGTATAAGTTCAATATCTTCTATCCGGATCTCATCGACAAGTCCAAAGCCCCGACTTACAAAATTGTGAAGGAGCCTGGAAATGATGAGACTGTGCTCCTTCATTTCAGTGCTGGTCCCCCATACGAGGATGTTGCATTCCGCATCGTCAATAGGGAATGGGAGTTCTCACACAAACGGTACGCATGTTCGCCTCACTGAACTGGGTCATTGCATGGGCTGATTCTTTCATAGGGGCTTCAGAAGTGCTTTCGACCGTGGATGTCTGTCATTGTGGTTCAACTTCAGACGCAACGTAAGTGATTTGAAATGCATGATAAGCACAATTTAAGAACCACCCTCAGTTTTACCGGAAGTAAACAGTTTATAGTCGGTTTATATTTTTCGTGCCGTCGGCCATCAAATGAGAAATCGATAAAATAACTACCAGTAATAGATCTTGATCACGTGCTAAAATGACAATTCACGCTCGCCCGGTGGTGATATACCAATTACCACGTACCACCGATATCTCGAATTCAACTTTATATACTCTTTTAGGAACAAACCTTTTATTTGATTACGATGGCAGCAATGGCGAGTCTCGCCCAGCAAATGGATATTGACGATGCAGCTATCGATGAAGGCCTGTACTCACGTCAACTGTAATCAGTATCCTATCTCTTCCTTTGGGCACACAACTAACTGTCTTGTACCTCAGCTATGTCTTAGGACATGAAGGTGTATCATGACTCTTGTACCACTTTTTTCCAGTTTTCGCTGAATCCCCTGATCAGCCATGAAGCGAATGGCAGCCTCTAATGTTCTTGTTGTCGGGTTGCAAGGTTTAGGTGCAGAAATTGGTATGTCTACCATTCTCGAGGTATCTCGTATTATCTTATCCTCAGTTTTCAGCAAAAAACATTGTTCTTGCCGGTGTGAGGTCTGTCACGATATACGATCCCGAGCCTGTTACTTTGCAAGATCTATCATCACAGGTTATTAAGCCTATCGGTCGTTCCCTGTTCAGTAGTTTACATGATTTCTTCAGTTTTTTCTCCGCGAAGATGATGTAGGGAAATCTCGAGCTGCAGCCACTCTCCCTCGCCTTTCTGAACTCAACGCATATGTCCCAGTACGAGACCTTGGAGGTCAAGCTGGGCAATCAATTACGGTTGATTTTGTTCACGGATTTCAGGTGCATAAGCTCTCATGCGTTCTCTGTGCCTCTTACAACCATATCTCCTCAGGTTGTAGTGCTTTGTGATATCTCTCTTGAGAAGCAATTGGAAATCAACGACTGGACACACCAGAATGACATTCACTTCATCGCTGCTGAAACACGTGGTCTTTTTGCGTATGTGCACATATCAATTCTCTTTTCACTACTGAACCGCAGTCAAGTTCTGTTTTTAATGATTTTGGGCCACGGTTCACGTGTGTAGATGCCACTGGTGAGCAGCCACTATCTGGGATGATTGTTTCTGTTGCAAAAGTGAGCTTCGCAGATTTTTACCCCGAAAATCTTACTGAACTAATCGATAGGACCAAGAGGGCCTTGTTACTTGTTCGGATGAGACACGTCATGGTCTTGAAGATGGAGACTTTGTGACTTTCACTGAAGTACAAGGAATGACTGAGCTAAACGCATGCGAACCTAGAAAAGTATCTGTTAAAGGGCCTTACACATTCTCCATTGGCGATACATCTGGCTTTCAGGACTATCAGACAGGTGGTATCTTTACACAGGTCAAAATGCCCAGGTTCATTGATTTCGTGAGTCTCACATCTTTTCATTGATAAGTTGATATACCACCCCCGTTCCCTTTTCGCAGAAATCATTGCGGGAAGCGCTGAAAAAACCTGAGTATTTCATCACTGACTTTGCCAAATTTGATCGTCCGGCGGTCCTTCACGCCGGTTTCCAAGCTCTCTCTCAGTTTAAGCAGCAGAAGGGCAGATTTCCAAGACCTAGGAGTGCTGAGGACGCTGCTGAAGTGGTCTCATTGGCCAAGAAGATTGATGCCGATGTGCCCGAAAACATATTAACGGAGTTGTCATACCAGGCCACTGGAGATCTCGCACCTATGAATGCTGTCATAGGCGGCTTTGTTGCGCAGGAGGTTCTCAAGGCTTGTTCTGCCAAATTCCATCCCATGGTTCAGAATATGTATTTTGACTCGCTTGAGTCTTTACCCTCCGAGATACCGTCAGAAACAGATGTCCAGCCTATCGGTTCGAGGTACGATGGCCAGATTGCTGTCTTCGGAAAATCCTTCCAGGAGAAAATCTCGAATTTCCGCGAGTTCTTGGTTGGCGCTGGTGCCATTGGTTGTGAAATGTTGAAGAATTGGAGCATGATTGGTCTTGCATCTGGTCCCAAGGGTATTATTCATGTGACGGACCTGGACACGATCGAGAAGTCTAACCTTAATCGACAATTTCTGTTCAGAGCAAAGGATCTGGGAAAGTTCAAATCTGAGGTTGCTGCCTCAGCTGTTGCTGACATGAATCCTGATCTCATTGGCAAGATCTTGTCAAAGCAAGAGCCCGTTGGGCCAGATACTGAAAGCGAGTGATTTCTGTGTTGTTCTTGGTGATATCATTGAACACATTGTAGATGTCTATGACGAGACTTTCTTCGATGGTATCGATGCAACGACCAACGCTTTGGATAACATCAAAGCCCGTAAGAATTGTGTCCGGTTGTCAGATGTTCTCTTTCGTTGAAAATTGCCCTAGGGTTGTATGTGGATCAACGTTGTGTGTTTTTCAAAAAGCCGCTCCTCGACTCTGGTACTCTTGGGACCAAAGGAAACGTCCAGGTCGTCATCCCGGACCTAACGGAGTCCTATGCTTCGTCACAAGATCCTCCAGAGAAGGAGACGCCGTCCTGCACTATCAAGAATTTCCCCAATGCTATCAACCATACAATTGAAGTGAGTGAAATCATCCTTCCCTTTTGAAACCCAACTCAGTATTATTGTAGTGGAGCCGCATGCAATTCGACGGTCTTTTCGTCAAGCCTCCTCAGGCGGTCAACGCGTACCTATCTGATCCCAAGTATCTGGAGAGTAATCTCAAATACTCGGGCCAACAAAAAGAGCAAATTGAACAGCTTATTTCCTTCCTCGTGACCAACAGACCTTTGACATTCGAGGAATGCATCATCTGGGCTCGCCTGCAGTTCGAGCGCGATTACAATAATGACATTCGGCAACTTCTATTCAGCCTTCCCAAGGACGCCGTGACAAGTACAGGACAGCCATTCTGGAGTGGACCCAAACGAGCACCGGAACCATTAGCTTTCAACTCAAACGATGTAAGCAACTCAAAACAGGCTTCTACGTCCCTTATTGACGTTGATTAAGTCTACCCACCTTGGATACATCATTGCGGCTGCAAACCTTCATGCCTACAATTATGGTCTCCGAGGGGGTTCAGATCCCTTTCTCTTCCGCAAAATTGCAGATGCTGTTATCGTGCCCGAATTCAGTCCAAAAAGTGGTGTCACGATACAGATAAATGATAATGATCCGGTTGCCCAGGCAGGGCAGATATCGGGTGGTATGTGTATTGTCCTAGATTAATATCATTCGACTTGAATTGTTGACTGCCAACCAGATGATGATATCCAGGGACTCATGACACAGTTACCCGCGCCATCATCATTGGCGGGCTACCGATTGACCCCTGTCGAGTTTGAGAAAGATGACGATACAAACCATCACATTGATTTCATTACCGCAGCTTCCAATCTGCGAGCCATGAACTACGGCATCACTCCGGCTGATCGTCATACGACGAAACAAATTGCTGGAAAGATCATCCCGGCCATTGCAACAACTACCTCGCTCATCACTGGCCTTGTCTGCTTAGAACTCTACAAAATCATCGACGGTAAGAGCAAGTTAGATGACTACAAGAATGGGTTCGTCAACCTTGCTCTGCCGTTCTTCGGCTTCTCCGAACCCATCGCTGCTCCCAAGAAAAAATACGGCGAAACGGAGTGGACGCTCTGGGATCGATTCGTTTTCGAGAATAACCCGACTCTCAGTGAGATCATTGATTGGTTCCAAACGAACCATAAGCTTGAGGTCACGATGGTCAGTCAAGGTGTCAGCATGCTTTGGAGCTCGTTCATCAGTCAGAAAAAGGTTAGTCAGAGTTGTTTCATCTGGATTGATCGAGGATATCTATTTTTTAATCGCCCATGCTCCATCAGAGCCAAGAGAGGTTGTCATTGAAGTTCTCTGATCTTGTTGAACTCATCAGCAAGAAGCCGATTCCGCCTCATGTAAGACAGCTCGTTACCGAAATCATGGTTAGCGACGAAAAGGACGAGGATGTGGAGGTAATCCTATGACATTTCTGGCTCAGGTACCAAGCTAATAGCTTCTCTTTGATAGGTTCCGTTCATAGTGGTCCGGATCTGAATGTAATCCCTTAGCCATCTTCCACAAACATGTAAATCATAGCACAATTCAACGGAAGACCGAGTTATATAGATGAATGGAAACAGAAGCGTGTATAGCCGCCATATCCAGTAAACCGACATCAAACACGAACTATCACGACTTCCACACACACCTACCTACGAACAAGAACACTACTATCGAATCACATGCAGCCGGACGTATGAAGCGAGGACGTGGTGAGAATGTAAGCCGTAGCTACGAAAAAGGGTGACCAAGATTTAGGTCAAATGATAAAAGATGAAGCGACGAGGAAACGTAATGGAAAGTTTTTTTGGGTTTTGAATGTTAAGCTAAGAGAAGTAGGATAATAAAATGTGCCACGAACAGTATCCTTGATAATGGGTGAGAAAGAAATCAGAGACGCCAGAGAAAAATATACTGGCTGATAAGACAATGGACAATTAGTGGACGAAATGTTGAATCATAAATACCAGGCTAGGGAAACCCATGCCGGATTGAAAAAAGGTCCAAGAAGGCATCTCAACAATGAAGCGGAGAAATTAAAGAGCTTGAGGTCGTTAATGGAGGGGTATCCTCGACGAAGCGTCGCTCTTGAGAAAGTATTGGGCCTAGCACCTCATCCCTCTTCGCATGAAGATTTCTTATCGATCAAGTAGAGGGGATGCTGGCGCGAGTGGGCATCGAATCAAGGTTGATGATGCATCCGGTATGTTAAGAAGTAGCCTCTGGTTCCTATGACCATCAAGCGGATATGTCCTCAAAGAAGAGGGACCGAGATGCTATGAGAACAGGAAAGAAAACAGCAGATGACGATGGCGAAATTCACAAACGGACATAGTACACGCCTTGAGGACGAGACAGAAGAATTGAACGATTTATCGAGAACGGTCAACTTTAGGGTAGTGCTGAAAGACAACCGAGAAGAGAAAGAGAGAGAAAAGCTGAAATCTATGTCTTGCAATCTTCACTGGTTCCGTCACTTCTCAACCATCGCCAAGCTTAGACGCGCAGCCAGGTCGTCTGTGATGTAGGAATAGGTCCAAACGAAGGGGCAGTAGAGTACGCATATCCATGAGACCAATGGAGCTCAGGGTCAAAGGGGACATGCTCATTGACAGCCACACGGAGGTCACTACCACAGTATTCAGAGATCGACCGAGAATACGAACGCGCATGACCATGGAATTGGCAATAATCATCCTGATTATAGGAGAAAGACTGAGAATGGGAATGTGGAAGAGGAAGAGTGTGTAGATAAGGGTGAGTATATGTGTTCTGCAGCACTGGTTGGACGTGTGAACAGTCTTGAACATAGTCGAGCTGGGATTTCATGGGCCCATAGACTGCAACATTCCAACTCGAATTGTAAGAAGCGACTGGTGCAGGATGATAGTTAACGGAATGTGAAGCGACGTGCGGAGGTTGAACAGCAATGTAATGACCAGTGGTGCGATTCCGGAGGATGGGTTCATCGCCAGCAGGACTCCATTTAGCGGGTGGGGGCAGGTGCTTAATAGCATCAACGGTACCACAACCCCTATAATTGTTCTCACTGTCCTGGGCAGAGACCGAAGGTTCACTGGTCTTCGCATTGCGTAGCGAGCGACGTCGAGGAACATATTCCTCACGCAAAGGACCATCCTCATCAAGATCAATATCGGATACCTCACTCGCCTGCATTTCCATTTCCATTTTCTCACGGCGGCGCTCCTCCAGGCCAATGAAAACAGGCTGAGGAAGATTACCACTAAGAAGAGGACTTGCCGAAACTTCAATAACCTCTTCAATGGTTTTGCGAATAATTGCATGGGGGTTAGAGCCAGGACGAGAAATAGGCTGCGGGTGTCTGGGAGACGACAGCGATTTGTGATAGGAAAGCAGATGTGCAAGCCATTGAGACCATTCACGGCCCGGAACAGACAAATCGAAGGAGAATATGTCAAGAGCTAAGGACTCAAGCCTGTTCAGAACATGAAAAGGCACGTTCGAAATCGAGTTCCTTAATTATAAATGGGTAAGCGATGTCTTATCTACATTAGCGCACACTTACCATGTCCTATTGGAGAATGTGTGATCATCCAACCACTTGTTTGCCAACATGCATCCTAGTACTATGAGACGAAAAGGAGCACTAGACTCCAAGCTCAATCTGTCCGAGCCCCAAGACAGTTCTCCCAGCAAAGCGGTACGGAAGGCGACTTCCTTACCACACTCGGGACCCAATACTGTGTGGCCAAAGTAGACTGGCAGCCGGATGATGTACCAGATAGCGAGGAAGATCGCCGAAGGCTGTAATAAGGTCGAAAGCAGTAGAGAATGCACAGACAGAGCCAAGTGTTGAGGTGGAGCAGTGTACTGCATGGGAGAATACCTGAAAAATTGGATGAAGCACATCGATTGTGAGGCACAATGGACTTACGGTTGGACAACAAAGGGATGAGGCAAACTAAGACCAGTCGTGCAGACTTTCCATACATATTCAGCAATCCAGTCAGCCAAGGGCTCCGCGAGTTTTTTGTATCTAGTGCTGATGGTTGAAGTAGCAGATTCCATCGTGAGCACAGGTTCCTTCAGGAGATCACCGAAACTGGTGGATACCCAAGGGGCGAAACCTTGATGGGCAATGTCATTTGTTCCGTCAATGTCAGGTACTTGCGTAGTAACTACAGCTGGGCGTATGTTCTCATCGGATGGATAGACTTGGGCTTCGGCAACGGCACGATCCACGAAGATGCCGAACGGAGTGATGGGTCCCAGAGGACTTGAAACGGGTTCTTCGGGGGACCGGTCATCATACACAGGTGAAAGGCCACTGCATTCAGGGGCATGATTATCAGACTGTGATTTGGAGATTGTGATTTCAAAGTCTTCTACATCTCGACGAGGAGAACTGGCTGTCCATTGACTTTGATTATCAAGATGATCCATGGAACAATCTGAACCCATGTCGTCGTCCTCTTCATCCAGTGTGGCGTCAGACGACGTAAACTGACCAAACAAGGAATACGAGGGCGGAAGGCACGCTTCAGCGGGCGTTCCTTTAATAACTGGCGCGTTGCCCGCGGCAGTCAACCCCCGAGGAAAACCCTGTGTCGACAGGTGGTCAGTGAAACACGGTTCGTCCTCCCAGATACGGCGGGGCTTGTCTCTACGCCAAGCAGGAAGGGATTTTATCCACTCTTCGCGAGTGCCAAAGGAGGGGGGAGGGCCAGTGGGACAAGGAGGAAGGGTGTCGGACAGAGATTGAAGATCAGCCACGTGAGGATAAGATTGTTTGTTCTTGACGACTCGGTGAGAGGGTTGCTTTGTGAAATGAGGAACAGGAACGGGCATCTGCGTTGGAGAAGTAGAATTGAGCTCGAGGTCTTCCGCACTAGGAATGTGAGAAGGCAACTGGGGCCAATCTACAGAGTATTCCCACGTGCGAAAGGAGCAGTAGGAATTGAGTAAGAGAGACGAGTCGTGGGACGAGTCGTGGAATGCAAAAAGATAACTTGTATAAAAGTAAAGGAAGCGATGGCAGACGCACAACGAAGGCGTGCCTTTTGGGGGCCGAGAGAAAATTGACTTTTCACTGCTGGCAGCGTCTTTTTAGGACCAGCTTGAGCCCAACCACAAGAGACTCTGCAAATCTAGAGGATGATCCTCTTCAGTCCTGGCAGTACAGAGGACAAGGAGAAAAACTTGGCGAGGGAGAAGGGTCAATCCACCTGGTACAAGAGTTGCAACTCAAACAAGCCCTGTCAGACTATATACTCAATTATGTAATTTATTTCCCACAATCTTTCCAGATCGGGTAAGTCAACATATCGATCGCCATATGCCTCACTTCCTTCCCCTGGTCTCCTGATCCTGTCACAGAATCAGTCGACCTCTGACTCAAGTCTACACTCTTATTGGTACCCCTATACATAGTCTATGTTGGAATTCTACGGGATGTCCTCAGGACGGGGGACTCTTTTGCCGTGCTGCATGTGTAAGCTTCCCGCAGCTGCCGCGCAACACGACTACGCCATGCTATGAAAGGAATCCGTCACTTGACGGCTACCATCACTGGTCAAACAACTGAAAAAGTGGGTTATATCGAATGGCGTTGACAATGATCAGTCTCATCGATTATTATCCACTATTTAAAATGGTATCAGAGATGGGATCATGCAACCACGTATACAGAGTACACCCGACTTCATCTCACACAATGTTGTCCTAATAGGGAACTATGACATGAGGGGACATGAGGGATGGATACGGAGCCGGCGAGAGCCGGGCTAATTGTATTTTGAATCCGACGGTCTCAGAACTGTAGTACAAATCCAACGTCATTGGTTCACAAATCTCCTATTCCAGAATCTACCTCGATGTCAGAT
>Ga0153947_1000863_pt1 | contig 14643 bp, 11 predicted proteins | sample TSNJ031MetaG_FD_104697 | JGI IMG/M metagenome (GOLD analysis project Ga0153947, IMG submission 104697) | Attine ant fungus gardens microbial communities from New Jersey, USA - TSNJ031 MetaG | ecosystem: Host-associated > Fungi > Mycelium > Unclassified | place: USA: New Jersey, Wharton State... | reverse complement strand
TTCCGCCCAGCGTTGTCATCCTCCTTGCCGGGCGACAGCCCGCCTGCGTCGTCTTCCTAGCTGGTCGAAAAATATCCTCGCAATTTATTATCACTTTTTAATCAGTGTTCAGTATAATAACGAAAGAAAACGCCCTTGTATTCCAATGCGGAGTACAAGGGCGTTTTCTTGGCGCAATTATCTGTGCAAAGGCCGATTCGCGGCACCCCTCGGGCCGTTAGCCTTTATCAGATTTTTCCAGCCGTGTCTTTTGGATGTGGCCGGTTTTCCCGGTAAACCAAGCGCATAATCACAACAAACGACAGTTGTGCCACACACATCACCACACCAAAAATTGTCCATCGGTCAACGACGTCCACGTTATTTTGCGGGCTTTGCGTCAACAGACAGGACACGGCTGTAACCGCGCCGGTTGCTATAGCAAACAGTCTCCATATGGTGTCGGCCATTGAGCGGCCTGGCCGGGGGATAAGCAGTGTAATTGCCAGCACGATACCGACAACAGAAGAATACAAGGCAAGGGACATGTTGACCACCGGCATGTGGACCGTCCCGCTCCCCAGGTATTCGTTGATCAGCAGGCCGTCACCGGTGTTGCCCGAGATCACGGACAGTGGCGCCGTTGGCAGCACAAGGACGCGGGAAGAAGGAGCTTGCGCGGTATCCATGCTGACCGGAACAGCGGCAGCGGGTGTATCCTCCACAAGGGCCGGGGATGTACCGGCCATAGCGGTTGCGGCGGGGGCAGGAAGGCCGCTGTCGGTAACAGCCTGGGTTGGCGCGGGCGGCGTGTCCGCCGAATCGGCGGCAACATCGGCCCCGATGCCCCAATCCCTTAAATCCACAACCGGATCCTTTGTGCTGGTACTGCCGGTGTGGCCGGATTTGGAGGCTTTTGGGGCGGTTACAACTGTGTTCCCCCCGGTTTCGCCGCCGGTATTGCCGGGTAAAGTTGGAGGAATCGGCTGCCACCTGGCGTAGAGAAGCAGGTCCTCCCGGATGAGATTTTCAAAATCCCATGCATTCTCACAGGCGGCCTCCTGATACCACCCATCGAAGGTATACTCTGGCCGCCGGGGTAGGGGGGGCGGGGCTGTCGTCTCGTTGATGTACACGGATATGCGCAAATAAATGTCCTCGTCGCCCTCCAGATAGTTGTATAGAAATGTGACGGTGGCCTGCGTATCAGGGAGGTCGTTGTCGGAGGGACTGTCTTTATCGCCGCCGTCACAGTGACGGTGCGCCGCCATGGGGACGGCCGGACTGTTTGGCGGCTCCGTATCCACCCCAAATGTGAGAAAAGGTTCGTCATTGTCCGCGCCGCTCTCCGTTTCCTCGGTGGATTCAACAGCGCTCTCCTCCGGCTGTAAAGGGTCTGTCTCATCGGAGGCATTTGCAAGCCCGCCCAATGGCGCCGCCGCGAGAACCGCCACCAGGGCAACCAACAAGGCCAACCAGATTTTATGTAGTATAAACCGGCGGTTTTGTTTCATTGCGCAGATTTCCTCCATGAGCTTCTATAGTAAATGAAATTTAATCTTACAAAAAGTTCGCTATGTAAGATAGATATGTATTTGTTATGCACTTTAGTAAGTAAGACTGTCTTGGAGGGCATAATGGCTCACTATTTTAGCGATTAAATTTATTTTGGCGTCTTTTACAGCCGGTGCTGATTTTTGGGCGAATGGGGAATACTATAGTTGAGGTCACTCGCTATAAATTGAGGCTAGCGTGAAAGAATTACAAAAATACAGAAAGGTTGGCGCAAAGCCCATGCACTTTTCATCTTCGGTTTGTGCGCGGTCGCGCGCATGGGCTTTTATATGCAGAGAGGAATACACGCCATGAAGATTGCTTTTTATGACGCCAAGCCCTATGATCGGATTTGGTTTGAACCGCTGGCAGAGCAGTATGGATACAATATCCGTTATTTTGAGCACAAGCTCAACGAGGACACCGCGGTTCTCGCCAAGGGCTTTGACGCAGTTTGCGTATTTGTAAATGATCATGTGTCCGCGCAGGTCATTGATCTATTGTACAAAAACAAGGTAAAACTTTTGGCGCTGCGGTGCGCCGGGTACAACAATGTGGACTTTAGAGCCGCCTATGAAAAGCTTCACGTGGTGCGGGTGCCCAGCTATTCGCCCACGGCGGTGGCGGAGCACGCGGCGGCGCTGCTGCTGTCGGTAAACCGCAAAACCCATCGGGCCTATGTGCGCACCCGGGACAACAATTTCAACATCAATGGCCTCATGGGGATGGATTTGCGGGATAAAACCGCCGGTGTCATCGGCACCGGAAAAATAGGCAGGCTGTTTTACGGGATACTCCGCGGGTTTGGCATGCGCGCCATCGCCTGCGATCCCCACCCGGCCGAGGATCCCTCCATAGAATATCTGCCGCTGGAGCAGGTGCTGGAGCTCTCCGATGTGCTGTCCCTGCACTGCCCGCTGACCCGGGAGACGCACCATATGATCAACGCGGAAAGCATTGCGACAATGAAGGACGGCGTCATACTCATCAACACCTCCCGGGGAGCCCTGGTGGATACCGAGGCGCTCATCGACGGACTCAAGTCCAAAAAGATCCGGGGCGCGGGGCTGGATGTATACGAGGAGGAGGGGGACTACTTTTTTGAGGACATGTCCAACGAGATTATGGAGGACGATGATTTGACCCGGCTGCTGTCGCTGCCCAGTGTACTGGTAACCTCCCACCAGGCGTTTTTCACCAAGGAGGCCATGCAGGCTATCGCCATGGTGACCATGGAGAACATCTACTCCTTTGCGGAGGACGGTGAGCTTGCCAACGAGATTTGCTACCAGTGCAGCAAGGCGGGGGCGTGCCCCAAGACGCCGGGGAAAAAGAGCTGTTTTGAAATTATATGAACGGCATTGAGAGGTTCCTTTGGTTGTGGTATACTGGTGGTATAGACTTTTGAAGCAGGAGGGGAATTTCATGAGGAGAATCGTTTCTTTGTTCATGGCTATCGGCGTTCTTTTGGGTGGTATGTCAACAGCCGCGGCGGCGGGGGACTCAACCTGGAACAAGCCACTGGAGATCAAAAGCGGCAGCGCACAGCAGATAGTGTCCGGGAAATTTACAGGCGGCATTCGGGCGTCCAAGGACAGCCCCCAGGCTGCGATTACAATCCGGCGGGGTTTTACCGGTACAGTGGTGTTGGACGGGGTGAGCGTGGATCTCTCCGGCAGCGACTACGCCTGTGCCATCCAAGTGGAGGCGGGGGCGTCGCCCAAATTTGTTTTAAAGGGCAAAAACATCCTGAAAAGCGGTGGCAACCGCGCCGGAATTGAGGTGGCGCCAAAGGCGGCGGCGTACCTTGGCGGCGTGGGCTACCTGAGCGTTTATGGCGGTGGCGGAGCCGCGGGGATAGGCGGCGGCAACGGAAAAACCTGTGGAACCGTTCTGCTGGGCGATTTTTTGAATCCCGAGACCAATAATCCGCGCATTACCGCAACCGGTGGCAAGGGCGGCGCGGGAATCGGCGGCGGGCAAGGCGGCGACGGCAGCTCCGCGACGCTGAGCAGCGGGCTGCTCAATGCGGTGGGCGGCGAGGGCGCGCAGGATATCGGCGGCGGCCTTGGCGGCAAGGCGGGCACCACCACCGTGAGCGGCGGGCGGCTGGTGCGCTGCACAAGCATCGGCTGGAGCGCCTCCGACTCCGCCCGGCGCAGGGAGGTGGAGATCAACGCCCACGGCTACAACACAGTGCACATCAACCCCAATATCAAAGGGATGGAGTTGGTTTATACGACCCCTGTTCCCAGTAAGGGCAAACCTGCCGCCACCGTTGACGGCATGGCCTATCTGTATCTTCCCGAATCGGTGACCAAGGTGGATTTGGTCTGCGGGGGCGGCAATACAAACGGCTTAATCGACACCTTTGAGGTGGGCTTTGGGGTGATTGCCTTGCCGTTGACGGACGCCCCGCCCAAGTTCGTACCCGATCCGCCCAGCTCTGTCACCATTTCCAAATATTAGAGCATTGCAATTGGTTTTTTCTCAAAGGGGTGTTGCACAACGCATATTATTGCGTTGTGCAACACCCCTTTGTCAAACCGGCAAACTGTCACGAATAATAATTTCACTTGCAACATATATCTGTTGCGTCTTTGGGAGGACGCCGCTGATAATATAGTCGGATATACACTTAATGGCGTTATACCCGTGAAGATAAGAGTTTTGATGTATGGTTGCGGCAATATTTCGATTTTGCAGGTTTTCCTTGACGGGCTCCGCCAAATCAATGGCGACAATGGGGATTTTGCCAAGGATACCGGCTTCCTGTATTGCCTGTAAACCACCCGTTACCGCACCGGACATGAAAAAAAGGGAATCAATATCCGGATGCTTGTGTAATATGGCGTCAATTTTTTTATAAGAAATGTAATCGTCATTGACCGCTTCCATCTGCCATCTTATAATCTGCCGGCCGTAGTATTCCTCCAGCCTGTCTTGAAACCCCTGCAGACGAGTGGCGTTTCCATACATGGACAGAGACGAGGATACGACGGCCATTTTTTCCAGCCTCCGATTGATCATGTAAAACAGGCCCGCTGCAATTGAGCCTGTTTTATAGTTATCAATACCAATAAAATAATGGGGGTATTCCTCGGGAATATCATTGGTAAAACAGAAAACCGGAATGCTGAGAGACGCGATTTTCTCACAAACCGTTTTGGTGTTAATTGGTGCGATTGCCAGAGCCGCTATCCCTTCCTCAACCAATTGGTCTATCAGGGCAACCTGATTGGCGTCGTTAAAATCCTGTGCGTATTCCATTCGAATCGCAATCCCGGAACCCCGTATTTCCTTTTGGGCGGCGTCAATTCCCTCGAAGGCTTTTTCCACGGCATAATTCGAAAATGTGGGCTGAACATGGGAAATTACACCAATCGTTGCGGGATTCCTCCGCAACGCAAGAGATTTTGCGACCGTGTTGGGACGGTAATTCAGTGCTTCGGCAATGCCGCGAACCCGTTGGTAAACCTCGGGCTTTACCTTGCCGCGGTTATTTAAAACCCTGTCCACCGTTCCGGCTGATACTCCCGACAATTTTGCGATATCCTTGATCGTAACAGCCATAGCGTCACCCTCTCCGATCTTAATAAAATTGAACTGCTATTGTCTAGTATATCAAATATGAAGTGCCCCGTCAAATACTTTACGTCAATTTATGTGCTCGATATTATATTTTCTATTTCCGAATATTCATGTATATAAGTACAATAGTTTTTGTTATATTATTTTATTTATAAATAAAATAGCCAAAATAATATTGACAAAAGAAAATATATAGATTATTATGTATTCAAAGAATGTGTGCGGACACATTTTGTGATCGTCGAATAAAAAGCCATAATCAAATTTAGGAGGAATCGCAATGAAAAAAAACATCTGCACTGTCTTATCCATGTGCCTTATGCTGACATTGTTTTCCGGTTGTGTACCCAGTTCCGGCGGCGGGCAAGCCCCGGCCGGTAATTCCACAGGGCAGAATGAAGGCGGCGGAACAAGCGAAAATGGCGGAGAGAATACCACGCCGGTTTCCGGAACGCCGCTAAAGGTGGGATTAATGCCAAGCGCCGTCGGCGCACCTGTACAATACGCTTTGGAACAGGGATATTTCGAAGAAGAAGGGGTGAATATCCAGACGGTTATCTTTCCATCGGGTGCGCCGATTAACGAGGCGGTTGCCGCGAAGGAGCTGGACGTCGCAATGAGCGGCGCCGCTACGGTGTTTTCCCTGGCCTCGGGGAATGTCAAGCTGTTGGGAGATATCGCCGGATCTGGCGGAATGGGAATCTGGGTACGCGCGGATTCGGACATTATGAACGCACAGGGCGAAGCCGCCGACGCAAAGGATATGTATGGCAGCGCCGAAACGATAAAAGGGAAAACTTTCATTTGTGCGCTGGGTACCGCCTCTCAATTCAACGTGCTGCGCTACATATCACAATATGGGCTTACCGATGCGGACGTCAATATTGTCCATATGGAATTTGGCGCGGGAGCCCAAGCGTTTAATGCCGGAGAGGGCGACGCAATCGCCACCTTTGCGCCCTATTCCGCGCAGGTGGAAGCGGAGGGCGCGGTGAAATGCTGTACCTTCGAGGATGCCACCCAGACCGCTCTCTATGATATGATGTTTGCGCGCAATGAGGTCATTGAAAATCGGCGGGATGATTTGGTCAAATATGTGCGTGCCGTGGAGCGGGCCATTGAGGATTTAAGCGATCACGATACGCGCACGGAGTTCAGCATGCGGTGGTTCGCCGATGAGGGCCGTGAATATGACGAAGCCACCATGGAACAGGAAATTGCGGATCGCCCGTATGTAAATAAAGCGTTGATGACGGTTGGGTCTTATGTATTCGGCGACGCTATGATCGGATACGGTGAATTCAACGTGGAAATTGGAAAAATTGAGCCGGAAGGAATTGAAAACATAAAAAATTGCTTTGACGACACAATTTTGGAAGAAGCGGTGGGAATTACCGTAAAGGACCCAGTGTCGTCAACTTAGAAAAATGCTTAAGTTGACAACATTGGTAAAGGAACCGAATACGAGGAGGAATGGTTTTGGGAAAAAAGAAAAAGAGCTTTCTTTACCCCTTGGTTACGGCAGCCACCATCGCCGTATTCTTGTTGGTGTGGTATTTTGTCACCGATGTGTATCACATGGTGCCATCCAATATGCTGCCAAGCCCGGTTAAGGTGTTTCAAACCTTTATTGCAAAATTCCATGACACAAAACCGGACGGGGCAACGATGCTCCAACATTTGGGCGCTTCGCTCCAGGTAGCCCTGAGCGGATATTTCATCGGAGTAGTTGTCGGTATACCGCTGGGCATTCTCATGGCTTGGAGCGAAAAGGCGGATATGTTTCTCCGCCCTATCTTTGACCTTATCCGTCCGGTGCCAGGTATTGCTTGGATTCCAGTCATGATCATTCTGTTTGGCATTGGATTGCTGTCAAAGGCGATGGTCATTTTCCTCTCATCCTTTACCGCCTGCGTTATCAATTCTTATTCCGGGATAAAGCAGACCAAGACTGTGCATTTATGGGTGGGGCAAACCTTTGGCGCAACGAATTTACAGTTGCTGCTGCGGGTTGCGGTACCATCCTCCTTACCCATGCTGTTAACCGGCTTGCGGGTTGCCCTGGGGTCATCCTGGGGAGCGCTGGTTGCCGCCGAGATGCTGGCGTCTACGCGGGGACTGGGCTTTATGATACAACAAAGCCGGGGCCTGCTGCGCCCGGATGTTATTATTGCGGGCATGATTGCCATCGGCATAGTGGGCGCGTTCCTTACTTACCTGCTGACCGTATTGGAGCGATTCATCTTAAAGGGAGGCAAATGGTGATGGGAAAGAACGCCGCAGCCAGCTTTTTTAAAAATGCCGTAGCAACCATTATATCCATAACGGTATTTCTTGTTATCTGGCAATTGGGTATCTCCTTTACCGACCTTGGCGGGATTATGCCCGGTCCATTTACCATTTTAACCGCGTTTTTTCGCTCATTTACGCACAATATTGGCCAATATAACATCATTTACCACACCATGTTCAGCTTGACGCGGGTATTGATCGCCTATGTGGCCGCCTGTGTCATCGGTATTACCTTGGGGCTGCTGATGGGGAGGGTGCGGTTGATCGAGGCAATTTTCCGGCCATTTTATGAAATCATTCGGCCGATTCCTCCAATCGCCTGGATTTCCCTGGCGATTCTATGGTTTGGGCTGGGAGAGATGACCAAATACTTTATTATCTTTCTGTCGGCCTTCGCCAGCATTACATACACCACCTTTTCAGGCTCCAGAGCAGTGGATCCAACGATTATCGGGGCCGCAAAAATGCTGGGAGCAAACGATCTGCAGGTGTTTACAACAATTATTCTTCCCTCTTCCGTTCCATATGTCTTTTCCGGGATGCAGGTTGCCCTGGGAACCAGTTGGGCCACTGTGGTGGCCGCCGAAATGGTGCGGTCTTCCGAAGGAGTCGGGTGGATTATTGTAAGTGGGATGGAGATCAACAATATTACACAAATTCTTGTTGGGATTATTGCCATCGGCTTGATGGGGTATTTGTTGTCCACAATCCTTCGCCAAGTCGAAAAAGTATTCTGTGCCTGGAATGTGGGGGGAGTATAGTTTGAAAGTAAACTTTCAAACAACCGGTTTTGTGCCTTTTCGGCTCACGCCGAAAATATTGCATAGCGGTTGAAAAGTTCAACCGCTATGCAATACCGGCACAATTTCCGAAAAAGGAAGGGGAATTAGATGGAAAGCACTGTAATTCGATGCCGGGATTTGCGCAAAACCTACAAAACCCCGGAGGGCGATAAGAAAATCATTGACGGCATTGATCTCTGCGTGGGTGAAAATGAATTCTTGGTTTTATTTGGTCCCGGACAGTGCGGTAAGACCACAATGATTAACCTCCTGTCCGGCCTTGAGTCCCCCACCTCCGGTATTGTGGAGGTGGGGGGAGAGCCGGTGACAGGCCCCGGGCCGCAGCGGGGGGTTGTATATCAGACCATCTCATTATTTCCGTGGCTTACGGCCATGGGGAATGTAGAGTACGGCCCAAAGGTGCGGGGCGTGCCCAAGGCGGAGAGGCGGAGACGCGCGCAGTATTATATCGATCTTGTGGGGCTCAAGGGTTATGAAAACACCTATCCGGTCAAGCTCTCCGGCGGAATGAAGCAGCGGGTGGGAATTGCCCGCGCCTACTGTAACGAGCCCATTGTCATGTTTATGGATGAGCCCTTCGGCGCGTTGGACGCCCAAACCCGTTACCTTATGCAGAAGGAGCTGGAAAAAATATGGCAAAAGGAACGCCGTACCGTTGTATTCGTTACCAACAACATAGAAGAAGCGCTGTATCTGGCGGACCGAATTGTTGTCATGCACAACTGCCCCTCCAAAATCAAACGGGAATATGTGATTGACCTCCCTCGCCCCCGAGACTATATGGATCCGGAATTCCTTCGTTTGCGCAAAGAGATCACCGATATTGTGGATAAAACCCTGTAGGAGGAATGGTGAATGGCATCAATACAAGTAAAGAACCTTACCAAAAGCTTTGGAGATTTGCTGGTGCTGGATGATATCTCCTTTGAAGTGGAGGATGGGGAGTTCCTCTGTATCGTAGGACCTACGGGCTGCGGAAAAACCACCTTTTTAAACAGTGTGACAAAGCTCTATGAGATTACGGCGGGTGAAATACTATTGGATGGACAGCCCGTTGATTTGAAAAAACACAACATCTCCTATATCTTTCAAGAAAATTCCACCATGCCCTGGCTCACTGTGGAACAGAACGTGAGCTTTGGGTTGGGAATCAAGCATGTGCCGGAAAAGGCAAAACGGGAAAATGTAAATGAGATGCTGGATATTGTCGGCCTTACCCCATACCGGAAATACTATCCTTCCCAGTTGTCCTCCAGCATGCTTCAACGGGTTTCCATTGCCCGGGCCTTCGCCACCAGGCCGGAGCTGTTGTTGATGGACGAGCCTTATGGCCAGCTGGATATCGAATTGCGGTTCAAGCTGGAGGACGAATTGATTAAGCTCTGGAAGCGGACAGGAACCACCGTGCTGTTTATCACGCACAATATCGAGGAATCCGTTTATCTGGGTGAGAAAATTATGGTTCTGACCAACAAGCCCACCAAGGTAAAGGAACTCATCCGGGACGATCTGCCGCGTCCCCGTGATATTGCCGCGCCGGATTTTGTGGCTCTGCGCCAGCATGTCACCGATCTGATTAAGTGGTGGTAATAGTTTGAAAGTAAACTTTCAAACAACCAGTTTTGTGCCTTTTCGGCTCACGCCGAAAATATTGCATAGCGGTTGAAAAGTTCAACCGCATCCGGCAATACCGGTACAATTCCCGAAGAGAGGAACCGTCATTACAAAGAAAAAATTGAAGGGAAAACGCGATGAAGAATAAACCGAATGTGATCTATGTGCTTGCCGACGACATGGGATATGGAGATATATCCGCGTTTAATGAAAACGCGGGATTCCAGACGCCCCATTTTGACCGGATGTGTGCGCAGGGGCTTGCGTTTCACGACGCGCACGCCACCTCCGCCGTGTGCACTCCCTCCCGATATGGCATATTAACCGGAAGGTACAATTGGCGTTCGCGTCTTAAATATGACGTGATGAGCGGCTATTCAACGGCGTTAATCGAGGAGCATATCATGACGGTGGGGGATCTGTTCCGTCATAATGGATATAAGACTGCCGCTGTTGGAAAATGGCATTTGGGAATGGATTTCGAAACGGACGACACTTTTGTTTTTCAGCCGGGATACGAGTCTTGCAAAGGAGTGAACTACGGCGCTCCGATCCAAAATGCGCCTACGACAAAAGGATTTGATTATTTCTATGGCATCAGCGCGTCACTGGATATGGCGCCATACATATATATCGAAAACGACCGCTTTACTCAAATGCCGGATCGTGAAACCGAAGATACAGGTAAGCGGTTTTGGCGGAAGGGCCCCACAGCACCGGATTTCCATCACGCGGAGGTACTGCCCCACCTGACAAAAAAAGCGCTGGATGTGATAGAGCAATATAAGGACGAGTCCTTCTTTCTTTACTTTCCGCTGCCTGCCCCGCATACGCCGATCCTGCCCGCCCCCGCGTTTCAGGGCAAATCCGGAGTAAATGATTACTGCGATTTCGTTCTGATGTGCGATGATATTGTCGGTCAGATGACAACAAAGCTCAAGGAGCTGGGCTTATATGAAAATACCATATTCATTTATACCTCGGACAATGGATGCTCCCCTATGGCGGATTATGATGAAATGCTGGAGAAGGGACACAATCCCAGCTATGTTTTTCGCGGGCATAAAGCGGATATTTATGAGGGAGGCCATCGCATTCCTTTCATAGTTCGCTGGCCGGATAGGATTCCGGCAAATACACACTGCCAACAAACCGTATGCCTGTCCGACTTTATGGCGACAATGGCGGCGCTGTTCGGCAGCAAGCTGCCGGACGGCGCCGGTGTGGACAGTGTCAGCAATCTGCCGCTTTGGCTGGACCCGGACGGACCCTCTGTCCGGGAGGATATCATACATCAAAGTGTCGACGGTTCTCTCGCCATCCGGAAAGGAAAATATAAGCTGGAAATGTGCCCCGGCTCCGGGGGCTGGTCTTTTCCCGCCCCCGGAGAGGAAACGCCGGATATGCCAAGGTTCCAATTATACGATTTAGAGCGGGATATCGGAGAAAAAAACAATATTATTGAAAAGCATCCTGTAATCGCGGAATATTTAAAGGAAATTCTGGTGGGGCATATCCGGCTTGGGCGCAGCACCCCGGGCGCTCCGCAAAAGAATACCGGCGAGGAAATCTGGCACGCAATTCGTTGGTTGTCGGACATACCGGGCGCGGCAAAGACGGATGATTGAGATGGGGAATATGCATATGCAGGCGCTAACTTTATTGATAAAGCCGGTGTCGGGAAGCTGTAACATGCGCTGCCGCTACTGTTTTTATGCGGATGTCACCGACATCCGCACAGTGAAGAATTATGGAATGATGTCTCACAACACGTTGGAGCGCATTGTGGAGCGGGCGCTCAGCGAGGCTACCGGGTCATGCAGCTTTGGGTTTCAGGGCGGCGAACCCACCTTGGCCGGATTGGATTTTTATCGCACGTTAATGGTGTTGGAAAAGCGGTACAATCGAAACAACGTGAAGATTACTCACTCACTGCAAACAAATGGTTTGCTCATCAATGAAGAATGGGCGGAATTCCTCGCTGCCAATCACTTTCTCACCGGATTATCTATCGATGGGACAAAGGCCATTCACGACGGCCTGCGGTTTGACGCACAGGGAAAAGGCACCCACAACCGCTGCCTGCAGACGGCTCGGCTGCTCCGCAAGGCGGGGGCGCAATACAATATTCTCACTGTAGTCACGCGGCAGCTCGCAGCCCACCCGGACCGGTTGTACAGCTTCTACAATCAACAGGGCTTCGAATATATCCAGTTGATTCCATGTCTGGACGGCCTTGAGGAAGCGCACGGCTCCCATCCCTATTCTTTGGATACGAAGACCTATGGCAAATTTCTCTGCCGCATCTTTGACCTTTGGTACGATGACTTCGTGAAGGGAAGGTACCGGTCCATCCGTGCATTTGATAATTATATCCACATTCTGGCGGGACATCCGCCGGAAAACTGCGCGATGGGCGGCATATGCAGCGCTTACGCCCTGGTGGAAGCGGACGGCAGCGTCTACCCCTGTGATTTCTACGCCGTTGACAAGTACCGGCTCGGCAATGTCGCCGCCGACAGCTTCGAAGAAGTGCTGACCGGCGACGTCGCCCGGGGATTTGTACAGCCCTCCCGGCAGGTGCATCCGGAATGCGGGGGGTGCATGTATTTTTCTATCTGCCGCGGCGGTTGCCGCCGTGACAGGGAGCCGTTGACCGACGGCGTTCCGGCCCTCAACCACTATTGCGGGACATACAAGATTTTCTTCCCCCACGCGTTGCCCCGGATGCGGGAAATTGCCCTGCGCGTCTTCGGATAATTACCAAGCATCCTCAGGCTTTGATGTACCGCAGCCGGAGCACCCACCGCAGCCACAACCGCCGCCGCAGCCTTCATTTCTTCGGGGCTTCATGGTGTGGTAGGCCGCTAAACCGATAATGGTAAATACGATTGCGCCAATAATAACAGTTCCCATAATTATTTCACCGCTCTCTGGGGGGAAGCGTTTTTAATGGTTCTATCCGGCGAATAGGGCTTCCGGAACAGCATGTAGATGAGCAGTACAATCAATGCCATTGCAACCACCGTGCCAACGCCGAAGCTGCCGGCAAACAGCATGCCGATTTGATAGATAATCAGCGCCACGGCATAGGCGAATACACATTGGTAGGCGATGGCAAAGGCGGTCCACTTGCCGGACATCATCTCCCTGCGCAGCGCGCCCATAGCGGCGAAGCAAGGAGCGCACAGCAGGTTGAAGACCAGGAAGCTGTAGGCGGCAAGGGGGGTGTACGCGCTGGAGAGATTGTTCCAGATCTCCGTGCCGTCCTCCGACACCTCGCCCGCGTAATGGAACAGCACGCCGAAGGTGCCCACCACGTTTTCTTTTGCGATAAGGCCCGTGATGGTCGCCACGGCTCCGCGCCAGTCGCCCCAGCCCAGGGGAATAAACAGCGGTGCGATTACGCCGCCCAGCGCGGCCAGTATGGAGTCGTTGGTGTCCACCATTTCCAGCTTCCAGTTAAAGCTGCTGAGGAACCAGACCAGTACGGTGGCCAGTAACACCAGGGTTCCGGCTTTTTTCACAAAGGCCCAGCCGCGCTGCAGCATGGAGCGCAAAACGCCCATGACCTTGGGCGCGTGGTAAGCGGGCAGCTCCATAACGAAGGGGGCGGGGTCGCCGGCAAACAATCTTGTTTTCTTTAGAATAATACCGGAGATGACGACGGCCGCTACTCCCAGGAAATAGGAGGAGGCCGCTACCCAGGGGCTGTTGTCAAAGAGCGCGCCGGCAATGAGGGCAATAATGGGCAGCTTGGCCCCACAGGGGATAAAGGTTGTGGTCATTACGGTCATCCGGCGGTCGCTGTCGTTTTCGATGGTGCGGGACGCCATAATTCCCGGAACGCCGCAGCCGGTGGAAATCAACATGGGGATAAAGGATTTGCCGGAAAGGCCGAATTTGCGGAAGATGCGGTCCATAATAAAGGCGATGCGGGACATATAGCCGCAGTCCTCCAAAATCGCCAGGCACAAAAACAGCACGAGCATCTGGGGCAGGAAGCCCAGCACGGCGCCAACGCCCGCGACAATTCCGTCCAGAATCAGGGCGGAAAGCCAATCGGCGGTGCCCACAGAGGTCAAGAAGCTGTCCAGCAAGGCGGGGATGCCGGGGACCCACACGCCAAAATCAGCCGGGTCGGGCTCTTCCAAGTCGAAGTCCGGGGTGTCAGTGACGGCGGCAACATCGAGGCTGCCCGCGGCAGCCTCAATATACGCCTCGATTTTGGCCTGCTCCACTTCGAATTCACCGGCGGCGTCCTCGTAATCTGCGGCGCCGATGGTGAACAGATGGAAGCCGTCGCCAAAGACGCCGTCATTCACCCAGTCGGTCATCATTGTTCCCACAGTGGAAACGGAGAGGTAATAGACAAGGAACATGACTACGGCAAATATGGGCAGGGCCAGAATTCGATTGGTGACAATCTTGTCAATTTTGTCCGACACGGACAACCTGGAGGAGTTTTTTACCTTTACGCATTGCTTTACAACATTTGTGATGTATGTATACCGCTCGTTTGTAATGATGCTTTCACTGTCGTCGTCAAAGTGGGCTTCACAATCCGAGATGATCTCTTCAATCTGTTCGCTGACGCTGGGGTCAAAGGACACATTCTTTAATACTTCTTTGTCCCGTTCAAAGATTTTGATGGAATACCAGCGGATATTGTCGCCGCCAATTTTTCCCCGAATTAAATCGGCGATCTGCTCCAGCGCCGTCTCCACTTCCATTGCAAAGGTGTGCCGCGGGGTGGAGGACGCCTTGGAGTTTGCAGTGGCAATGGCCATTTCCGCCACTTCCTTGGAGC
>Ga0153947_1000861_pt1 | contig 14649 bp, 10 predicted proteins | sample TSNJ031MetaG_FD_104697 | JGI IMG/M metagenome (GOLD analysis project Ga0153947, IMG submission 104697) | Attine ant fungus gardens microbial communities from New Jersey, USA - TSNJ031 MetaG | ecosystem: Host-associated > Fungi > Mycelium > Unclassified | place: USA: New Jersey, Wharton State... | reverse complement strand
TTGCTAAATTTGTTGCCCAGATGAATATCGATGTGGTTGACTTAGGGGTGCCGATTCTGTCGATGCATGCACCGTTTGAACTGGCTTCCAAGCTGGATATCTATAATACTTATCATGCATTTAGGGCGTTTTATTGTTGATAAATATTACACTGGCATCTCTTGATAGATCAAATAAATTATGATCGAAGATTGCCAAAGAGGAGAACAGGATGTCAGGTATCGCATTGTTTGTGCCAAGTGATGGGTGTTGATTGCCAAGTAAAAAGTGGTTTTTTACCTCGTGAGGTAAGGTGTTTTTGCAGTGTAGGGTAAACATTTTTTTACATAATATGGTAAGGAGTTTTTGCTCCGTGTGGTAAGCAGATTTAAAAGTCTCCTTACCGTGACAGAAAAAAGTACTTACCGGGAAGTGAAAAAACTCCTTACCTAGTGATTGTAAAAACAGCTTACCACGCATACACAAATTAATAAATCGTAGGTTAAAAAAATGGCCAGGATTTTAGGCTTTGACTATCCAATATATAAGCAGTACCATTTATTTGCGAGATGTATAATACCTCTCATCGGTAAAAAAGTTGTTTATCTTTTATAAAAATATAGGTCTAATCAATCAGCATATTTTCCTCAAAAAATTTTTTTATAATATCAAATCTTAGTAGTAATTGCTCCATATCTTCTCCTACAATAATAACTAATGCCAATCTATCGCCATTTTCTTGCGAATTATCAATAATATCACCCTTTTTCACTTGTGAATAATACTCGACTACCCATGAATAGGGCAATCTATCAATCATTTGCTGTACTGTCCCTTTCTTTTTAGGGATGGTCAAACATCCACTCAATTGTTTAAAATGATATTTTGGCAACTTATAATCTGCATTATATGTTGCTTTAGCTAACTCTTCATAAAAGTCTATTCCGTAGCTATGTCTGATACTATCAGAAATCCCACCACCAGCTGGCCGACTAGCTATTTCACATAGACTGCATTCTGAATTCTCAACAAATATTTCGCTGTGAAATACGCTAGTTTCCAGATGCGGTAATGTTTGTATCACGTCTCTACAATAGGCTTCAACTAAATCTGTGAATGAATCATTTGAAGGGATTGTTATTGTTATCATATAATCTTGATATTGTAGTCGCGGTTCAAAATAAATAGTGGTTGATATAAACTCTATTTTATTATTGATAACCAATCCATTGCAACTCACCATTTTGGCATCAACAAATCTTTCAACCATCATATTTTTAAGTCCTATTCTATTACAAAATGATTTCAAATCATCATAACAATTTATTTTTTCTATATTAATTGATGCATATAAATCTACTGGTTTTATCAATATAGGATATGCATGTAATTCGATAAAATCTAATATATCTTTTGCATTTGTGATTTTTTTAAATGGAGGAACCTTAATTCCGTTACATGCTAGTATCGTCTTCATCATCACTTTATTTCTATATGCTAATGCGCTTTCATATGATTGCCCATCAATGTTTAAATATTGTCTAAAATTTGCAGCTCGAATAATATCACGTTCATCGCATACAAATATTTTTTCTATTTTCACTTTTTCAGACAACTCTAAAACTGATAATTCAATGTATGCATCATTATCATAATTTTCAAAACCAACAACATTCAAAAAACCAGCATTTTTATATTCTTCCACATGATTTGATACAGTAAATACATACATTGGTTCCTTACAATCCAGAAACCATTTATTTAAAGGTCTATTTTTTATGCTAAATCTATCAAATATCAATATAGCCATCTTAATTATACCTCACTCTCTTTATTTTTAAGTATATATATTATATAACAAACTTTCGGCTTTATATTAATAAAGAATTTTCTATAGGGGGTGGTCATAAACCCTCTAATTATAAATAGGAGTGTTTGTTTTTCGAGGTAGATTTTTATATCTATAGGGGTTTATGACCACCCCCTATAGCGCAATTCAGTAAAAATTAATATTGCCATTTTCTCTATAGCAATTTTCAGCAATTCTCAATAATTTTACTGTAATAAACATAATAAAACATAATATTAGTAGCAAAATTAGATATGTAGTTTTTGCTACTAAAGTATTCATTAACAACCCTCTTGCTATATATAATACATAAGTAATGGGAAAGAATGATGATATCACTTTTGCCCATGTTGGAAAAATTGATACGGGAATCTTTACCCCAGAAAATAAGAGCATAGGCTCATCTAACAAATAAAATACTATTGTTGTATCTCTTGAAAATAAGAAAATAGTATTTAACAATCCTCCCCATATACTTGCTGATACACATATTAATAAAAATACTATTGGAAAATAAATAAAAGTCTTCATTTCCAATCCGCCTATGAATATAATAATAAAAATAGCAAAAATGCAAAACATCCAAACATTTTGAATTAACGCTCCAAGGGATCTTCCATACATAAGAGCGAGACGTTTCGCTGGAGACAAAAAAATTATTTCCAATACACCTTCTTCTCTTTCTTGGCGCATGAAAAGTGCATTTCTAACAAGAGAGAAAAAACAATTATATGTTAAATAACCAATTATCAAAAACATAATTATAGATTCGTTAGAAGTAAAAATTGACCATTGTTCTGAATCAAAAGATAGTGGTTTATATGAATAATAAGCCGTAAAAAAAAGTAGTATAGGCCATATCAAAATCGTAAAGTAATTCTTTTTCTCACCAAAACTTATTTTGTGACATTTAATAATTTCAGCTTTGATTATTTGGATAATATCACTCATTTTATTCACCATCAGTATTATAAACAACTTGCTTCCTTTTATAATAAAATATTTGCTAGTCCCTATAAATTTGCGAAAATAAGAATATGGCATCCTCCAATTTGGGATCTTCAATTTCAATTTCGTTTATAATAAGACCTTGATTTATTAAAATTTGAAGAAACATGGAGATTTTTTCCTTATTTATGCTAATAGTAATAGAGTGTTTATTTGCATCAATTACTGGAGTTTCTCTTAATCTATCTGAGCATTCATTTATAATAAATAGTCTATCTTTAAAAGATGACTTCCGTTTTAATGTAATAGTAACTTTAGAATTTAATTGAGACAAATGAATTATTTCTGAAGGACTACCTTCCAATATTACCTTACCCTTATTAAGAATATATACATAATCACAAAGCTTTTCTACCTCAGCCATATAATGTGTAGTTAACAAAATTCCTTTTCCTTCTTCCCTTACTATTTTTTGTATGTATCCATGTATTTGTTTAACAATTGGAACATCCAATCCTAATGTAGGCTCATCAAGAAAAATCATCTTGGGATCATTAATTAACCCTCTTGCAAATTGCAATCTTTGCTTCATTCCTTTTGAATATGTTTCGACAGGGTATTTTGCAAAATCTTTAATGTCTGTCATCTCAATTAATGATTCAATTCTATTCTGTAGCACTTTCTTAGGTATATTATAAAGTGCACCAAAATATTCTAAATTTTCAATTGCCGATAATCTCCAATATAAGCTCCTTTCTCCACCCGAAATTATATTTACATTTTTTTTTAATTCAAAGGGATTTTTAATACAGTCTACCCCATCAAATATAATTTCTCCCGAAGTAGGTTTAATTAGTGAAGATAGCATTTTAATTGTTGTTGTTTTTCCTGCCCCGTTAATTCCTAATAATCCAATAACTTTACCTGTTTCTATATTTAAAGAAATATTTTCAACAGCAAAGATATCTTTTCTTTCTATTTTCAAAATGCTTTTTCTTTCAGTAACATGATATGTTTTCGATAGATTAAATGCTTCTAGCAATGTTTTCCCTTCTTTCATAAAATGAATTTATCTGAACATTTTTTCTCATATATTGAATATAATAACAATCCTCCTCCTAAAATAAATATGTTCATAATAGTTATAATAATAATTTCAATAAAGTAACACGTAATGTTATCACCAAAGATGAGTATTCTTCTGATAAGGTTCAAAAGACGTGTGAAAGGTAACGCGTTTGATACATAAGCTAGAACTTTTGGTAGATACTCTGCGGGAAAACTAATACCACAAAGAAAATTAACCAATAAGAAAAAAGTATTTTGCGTTAGATATGTTTCTCTCATATATATCATCATAAATGCTAATAAAGTACCGGCAGAAAATACTGACAGAAATACCAACAATAGGATTGCAAAACAAGAAAACATATCTATGGGATGAAATTTCACCCCTAAAAGTAATCCTATTAAAAAAATAAATATAACTTCTATAATGGAACGCATAAATTGTTCCAGCCCGTTTCCCAATAACAATTGCCACCTATGGACCGGTGAAATTAAAATTTCATTAATAATTCCTTCCTTTACATCGCTCATAAATGTTTTTCCTACTGCCATTAAAACAGATACTAATACTATATAAAAAGCAGAACCGACAACTATATAAGAAAGATAATCATTTGTGCCAGTATGACTAATAAAACTGGAAGAAACATTCCCTTTCATAATGTAATAAAACATAAATGCAGAAAAAATAACAATGTAAACACTATTGAATAATCTTCCTAAAGTGTTTCCTAAAAGTTCGCCTCTAACTGCATTTTTAAAACTACATTTCATTTTTGCAACAATTATATTCATTTGTGTTTTCCTCGCTCACAATTAGGTGGTGTCAAGTTTGATAGCCTAAAACGGCTCAAAACCTAGTATAACTCACGTTAATTAGCCGTATGTTTCATGTGGATAATCCAGATAAAACACCGCACTTATAAAAAACGGAAATGTATGGTTAATAAAGTTGAGATGTAATAGTGCCTTGTAAAGCTTAGAACTTTATCAAAACTTATTGCTAGCGTTTGCAGAGCAAATACTCTTGAATTCAGTTAATCACCAAATATTAATGTGGGATAAAAATGCTTAAGTTATCAAACAAAAGTATCAAACTGTTTTGATGAAGTTTTAAACTTTACAAGGCACTAGTATAAGTGATTTTAATTAACTTTATGTTATTATCCGGAATATCCGGCTGAATTACTGCATTCTGGTCAATTTTTAACATTAGGTTAATTGAAAACGGCTATATTAATAAATAGAAGAGGATTACGAAAAAATAACATTCCCCCTCTTGGTGACCCATTTTTTGCTTTGCAATTTGCTGTCAAGTCCGAGCTGAAAGCCCGTTAATATAGGCTTCACAATGATTCTAAAGTGTAAATATAATGGCTGAAAGAGGGTAGGAAAGTACTCCATTTTTTCATAAAGCACTTTTACTATCCAGAATTAACATGTTACTAAAAAATTACATCTACATTATAATGTCTCTATGATTAAGATCAAAAAATGTTTGGGGACAATATTATTCTCTTTCAAATTGTTTTATTTGTCAACTCTTTTTTGCGAAAATATAGCATTTATTTTTTTGTGTTACGTAACAGTTCAGCCATCGTCTGAACTGCACCACATCCACACTGGCTAAAAAATAGCCGGTGTGCCTCTGAAAATACTAATTATGTTATCAAAGAGTGGCATCCCTTTACGTTTGCAGGTCTCAATCACGCTCATGATGCTGCAATACATTTCACTGCCACTCTGCTTCCGGAATCCGCCAGCCATTTTTTGACGGTTCTTACTTTTCCGGAGATCCTGTTCCCATGATTATTACTAAAAGGAATCCGGAAGTCATGTAGGAACAGCAGGTGATTCCGTTTGTATTTCTCTAACCGGTTCAGTAATGCATTTTCATCCTTCCGGGCATACTTACCCTGTGTTTTTTTATTCTCCTTCCGGCCATTTGCCACGATTTCATCATATTCTGCTTCGTAACGTGCCACCTCTCCCTCTGGAAATGATGTTTCCCTGTTAAGGATCAACAGGTTACGTTCCGCATTCCTGTGTGTTCTTCGTAAGGTAACGTATCAGAGTAATTTGAAAAGTTCGTCCTGACATTATGGAGAACTTTCCACTCTCAAGTTAAGTTCAACAGATACGGTATTACTCGTTATGAATTACCGCTAAAACACGCTTTTTATTTAAAGCGGCTGTGAATAGTAACTTTTTATTACATTTTTGTAACAAGATAACTTGACTTATTTATTATGCTGTGACATACTAAATAAATATTTATATTGGTGGGATTAGTTTCGGTTGAATACGAATGTTTATTAATCAATTAAAGGGAGGCTGTATGTGTATTGAAAGGCGAATAATTTTACGTTTATCAGGTTTTTTTATACTAGCTATTGCATGGAAGATCGTTGGAAGTATCCGCTCCAGTCCCGCACTACCACCTCTTAATGGGATATTGTGGATGGTGTTTTGTCTTATTCGAGATAAAACATTTTGGAACCATATCATTGCTAGTATAGAATTAATTCTATTCGGTGTAGGAATGGCTACGGTGATCGGTTTTATAATCGGCTTATTAATTTTTCGGTATGATCAGTTAAAGGAGGCAGTACTACCAGTAATAGAAAGTGTACGTGGTATTGCAGCACTTACGTTGTTTCCCTTACTTATTATTTTATTTGGTATAGACACATTCTCAAGGGTGTTTATTATTTTCTGGACCGCATGGCCAGCCATTGTACTATCTACTATAAATAGCCTTAATGTCGATACCAATATCGTGGACGCTGCTAAGGTAAGTGGTGCCGGTGAATGGAGAACGATAATTAGTATTAGAATCCCACTGGCATCACAAGGAATTATCACTGGCATAAGGATTGGAACGGGAGGGGGGTGGGTAAGTTTAATAGCCGCTGAAATGCTTGGTGCTTCAAAAGGTATTGGTTTCTATCTGCTATGGAGCGCTCAATCATTCCAATTTGAAAAAGTATATGCTACAATCATTGTCATCGCAACGATTGGCGGATTGATGAATTATTGCTTATTGCTTTTGCAGATAAGGGCATATCAAATGATAGAGTAACTTAATTTATAAAAATGGAGTTAAAAAATTGGCTAAAGAGAAACTTGAAAACCGAATATACTTCATAAAATTTAGAGTTTGGTAGCTTCCGCCATCCTCGACAGCATAATAAAAGATGCTCTGAAGATTGTATCGGTGGCGAAAGAACCCAGGAGCAGATTGAGTCAGCTAGGTGGCTCTTTTGAACTCGAGGATTTTATCCTGTCTCAGTTTGATGATTAGTTGCCGCTTGGCATGTTTGTTAGTACCGATAAACTCCTAAGTTCATTGAACGACTTCCAATAATAATAAGGGCGCAGGAAGTTATAATAAGCTACGTTCATGGCAATCCCCTCTTCGTGTTGATGATTAATGTTGTGGTGACTTTAATTAACTTTAAAAAGAGAGCTCTATTTTGTATTTTTAAATGGTATAATCCTTGGAAATAGAAGGTTTTTATTAAAAATATAGTGTGAAAAATTTTGCACTAACTATATGAATCAGGAGAAAAATAATGAGAAAATTTCTTTGCATTTTAATTATGCTTTTTTCTGCACTCTCCCTTGCAGCATGCGGGAAAAAGGAAGAAACAAATACTATACGTTATATTGGTTTTAAGATTTACGATCCGGTTTATGTTGCGCAAGAAAAAGGGTTTTTTAGTAAACATAATGTGGAGGTAGAAATTATTGAGTTGCTTGCAGGAGGTCCTACGGCATTACAGGTGATTTCTGGGGGAAGCGCCGAGGTTTGCGCATCATCATATATGGCCGTCATTAATGCGCGTGTGCAAGGACTACCTGTCATGGCTATTTCGGATATTCAATCGGCCATCGGTGAACAGGCTCTAGAAGAATTTTTTGTACGCAAAGATTCCGGTATAAACAGTATAGCTGACTTGAAAGGAAAAAGTATTGCCATTAACCTTGTAAAATCATCATTTCATTATACATGGATTATGGCATTGGCGGATGTGGGGCTGACTGAAGATGACGTGGAGTTTGTTGTTCTTTCGTTCGACCAACAGGAACTTGCCTTAGCGAACGGCAGTGTGGATGCTATAGGCGTGATGCAACCTTATGTTGGAAGCGCAAAACAAAACGAGGAAATTAAAACATTATATACCGCACTTGATGTGTTTGGTGAAAAGCAGTTTACCGCCCATGTGATAAACAATGATTGGGCTGAGAATCACCCGAAACAGGTTGATGGTTTTGTTGCAGCTATTGCGGAAACTGTTGCGTGGATTGAAGCCAATCAAGAGGAAGCAAAAGTTATCATATCAAAGTATACTGGTGTCGCAACAGAAAATATCGACGATTATTATTTCCAGAAAAATGCTGCAATTATTATAGATGACGCACAATATTGGCTCGACTATATGAGAAGCACGGGGGAAGTAACAGCTGATTGGTTGCGTGTCAAGGATTTTGCAACAAATCGGTACAATCCATACGAATAACGAAGGGTTGTCATGTTTGGGATAACAATTTATATGCAACGTTTGGCATATCAACACAATATCCCTTTGAGGATGCAATTAAAAAGTAAAAGGGTGAAATAAATGAGGATATTCGAAGAGTATTTAAGATTACCGCATGGCATGGTTGATAGAGATTCTATATGGGAGAAAAGAACCAGAGAAATCCTAAGTCAGCACGCAAATATTGGTGTAAAAATGGGCTTTGATTTAAAAAGATATGCACCACTAGGATTTAGTTCTACTTTCAAAAAAGGTACAGAGACAACAAAAGATAGAGTATATGAGTTTGTTAGCAAATCGGGTAATTTTTTGATGATATCTCCTGATTCGACTGCTTCAGTTATGCGTGAGTATATTTCAAGTGGTGAAAGAGAGGTAAAACGAATCGCATTTGTTACTCCAGTAGTTCGTCAAAGAAATAAAAATCGTAATTATAGACATTATACACAAGTTGGTTATGCAATAATAAATGAAACAAGTATTGATACAAGAACAGAAACAGGAATGAATCTTCCATTAATTCAGCTAGCAAAAGGCATGAAAGAACTTTATGATGCTGCCGGTGTGAAAATGATAATCCGCCTCAATAATTATGAAGCTTTAAGAAGAATTTTTCTACTATATGTTTCAGAATCAGAATTAGCAGCTCTTTTTTATAAGCTGCAATTTGCTAGTGTAGATGAACGGAGTAGGCTTTTTAAAAATATAATCACGGATAAACAAAGATGTGAGCAATTAGTAAATATGTTCCAACAGGATTCTATAAAAATTGAGCCAAATGTTGATAATATTTTAAACTTTCCAGAAGAATATTTAGGAATATATAAAGTAGCACGAGCATTAAAATACTATACTGATGTAGATGTATATTTTGAACCTGCGAATTTGCAAAGCATAGCAACAGTTGACAATTATCATATGAGGTTTGTAACTTTAGATGGTGTACATTTAGGTGATGGTGGGGAATATACAAATTATGCAAGAAGATTTCATCCTGAAATCAATTCTCTCTATAGTGTTGCTACTGCATTAGAAGAAGTGGAAAGGAATGGTTCTATTGAATTACCTTTAGATACTATGAAAAAGGTCACTATCTTTAATATGAATGCAAATCCTATGTTTGTACTTCAAGTAATGAAAGAGTTTGAGGGACTTGGTTTTGCAGTTGTAGTTAAAGGTGTAGTTAATAAACTAGGTAAGGCCATAAAAAAATTAGAAGAAGATTGTACCCATATTTCAATCCTTAGACAAAACGATGCAAATATTGAAGATGTAGAGGTAGAAGATTTAAAAAGTGGCGAATCAGTTAGTTTGATGTCTCTTCATTTTTGAGAGTTGTCTGAAGTAGTTGATTTAATAAAAAATGAATAGATGTAAATTGTTTATCTGACAGAGACATTACATAAGATTGACCTGTATAAATATACAGATAATGTTGCTTTTAAAGTGGTTGTTTGCTCGTTCTACAATGGTTCTGAGCTTGTAAAGGGGTATCCATTCTTCGGAGTTCCACTGGGGCTGAGAAACATCCGAAAGTTCATGTCTTCATAGGTATAAGTGGTGCGCCCTCTTTAGGCAGTATTGTAGGGTTCTTTGCAGTCAAAGATCTATTGCCTTTTAACCGTATGTACTTTGGGATAGATCCATTTATCTTGGTCAGTATGCCCTTTTTCGTGATAGTGACCGCAATATTTTATGGTCAGATTCATGTCTTCAGGACAGGTGGGATAGCCATAAATATTGTAACTGACTTTTTCAGGGGCGTTCTCATTCCTGGGGGTATAAGGAATCAGTGCTTTAGAGAAATTATCAGCATAGCAGAAATATCCATTGATATACTGCTGCTTGGTATCCGGGCAGCAGGCGGACTGTGAAGGAATGAGTCCGTAAGCCTATTTTATAGGAGGCAGTATCAAGGTTATCTTTATAATAAGTCTTGAGTCTTCTGATCAGGGATTTATGTGTCTTGGGATTGTTTTCCTGGACATATAGCTCGATGCCGGAAGTGTCAAAAGTAAGGATATTGGCAAGGGAGGAATCAATGGCCTGACAGGTTGGCTCCGTGAAATCCACCATGTTCCGGAAACATCAACTCAATGTAAGGAAGGAACCCTTGCTTAAAGCGGGTGAAAAGAGGGGCATCGGGGACTTTTTCGAACCCACAGAACTCCCGCAATTCTTTACAGAGGCTAAGGAAGAGGATGGCCAGTAAGAGAGTGGGTACATTTCCATTCATGGGAGTGGCAGAGAGCACGTAAAAAGTCGGAAGGGATAAGAAGATTCAAGTTGATATGTTCTTCGAGAAGCTGGAAGAAGGAAAGGGCATCGTCAAAGAAATGATCCTGACAGTCTGCGAAGGTTTCTTTAAATTCAATGTGATCTGATGATATTTGGTAGTCATGAATTTTTTTCCGATGTGTTGTAAAAGTTTGCTTTGACACTTTCTATTATACCGCACCGGAGAGAAAATTTATATAAAAGAAGTAAGAAAACACAGTAAAATCAATGGGTTTGGCAATTTAACAATTGCCTATAAATATATTATATAAGGAGTAAAACATAATGGACAAGACATTCGAGAATCTCAAAGGCACGTTTGATTATTTACCTGAAAAGCAAATCATCCGCGAAGACATCAAGTCAACACTGCAAGCCATATTTATTAAATATGGATTTGCACCTGTAGAGACCCCAATTCTCTGTATGTACGACTTGCTGGCATCAAAGTACTCTGAGGGTGCTGATATCTTGAAGGAAACGTATAAGTTAAGCGATCAAGGTCATAGGGAGCTTGGTCTTAGGTACGACTTAACAATTACGTTCGCGAAACTGATCAGCTCCAACCCTAATATTACGTTGCCATTCAAAAGGTATGAAATTGGAAAGGCGTTCAGAGATGGTCCAGTAAAGCTGGGACGTCTTCGCGAGTTTTATCAATGTGATATTGATGTTGTTGGTATTAAAAGTGTTCTGGCTGAAGCAGAATACATGATGATGACCACAGAGGCTTGTAATGAACTTGGGCTTGATATTGAAATCGAATTCAACAACAGAAAACTTTTAAGTGGCATAATCAAATGTGTATTTGGTGATATCACTGTAGCTATGTTAAGAAGTTCGATTATGTTAATTGATAAATTTGCCAAGTTGACAGAAGTAGAACTATTGGAGCAATTTGCGGAATTGGGAATCAACGCAGACAAAGTATATGAGTTGAAAGAACTCTTGAGTTCCAATTATGGGACTTTAAAAGAAAAATTGGCTTTATATAATAATGAGCTAGTTTTTGAAGGGTTAGCTGAGGTTGATGAACTCTACAGCTATGTAGTGGGAACAAGAGCGTGTGAATGCATGAAGTTTGCGCCATATCTAGCAAGAGGAATTGATGTCTATACTGGTACAGTATGGGAAGTTTTCTTGAAGGATAGAAGAATTGGTGATGTGGACTTCAATTTGAGTATTTGCGCTGGTGGTCGATATGACCAAATTATATCTGCATTTATTGGTGATGGTGTTGAGTATCCTGCTGTTGGTATGTCATTTGGACTTGACGTCATCTGTGAACTTTTGGTTTTAATAAACTTAGACAGAAAAATTTCAACCGTTGATGTGTATGTCATCCCTATGGATACCGCTGTGATCTCCTTTAAATTCGCAAACCAGCTTCGTGAAGTTGGTTTAAGAGTGGATATGGAGAAAACCGGGCAAAAGTTGAAAAAGAGCATGAATTATGCAAATAAGATGAAAATTCCGTTTGTTATCATTATCGGAGAAAATGAAGTGAAGAATGGGAAGGTAAACATTAAAATGATGGAGACGGGCCAGAGTAAGGAATTCTCAATGGAAAATGTAGTGACAATAGGTGAGTACATTAAAGGTATCATATAATATGCGAAGTGAGAGAGGAATTAATGGCCTGACAGGTTGGCTCCGTGAAATCCACCATGTCCTGGAATATCAGCTAAATGTAGGGAAGGAACCCCTGCTTAAAGCGGGTGAAAAGAGGGGCATCGGGGACTTTTTCGAACTCACAGAACTTCCGCAATTTTTTGCAGAGGCTAAAGAAGAGGATGGCCGGTAAGAGGGTAGGTACATTTCCATCCCCGGGACTGGCAGAAAGCACGTAAAAAGTCGGAAGGGATAAAAAGATTCAAGTTGATATATTCTTCGAGAAGCTGGAAGAAGGAAGGGGCTTCATCAAAGAAATGATCTTGACAGTCCGAGAAGGTTTCTTCTAAAATTTAAAGTGGTCTGATGATATTTAGTAGTCATAAATTTTTCTCCGATGTGATATAAATGTTTGCTTTGACACTTACTATTATACTGCATATACCACACCGGAGAGAAAATTTATATAAAAGAAGTAAGAAAACCCAGTAAATTCAATGGGTTTGGTAATTTGACAATTTCCTAAATTGATAAAAATGAGGAGAAAAGAGAGGGTAGGTATGTTACAAGAAAAACAAGTAGTAGTAATTATCATGCCAAAAGTGTTAGAAAGAGAAAGTTTTTATGAGCTTCTACAAATGAGAAATTATAAGATAGCAGTACTAGGAGAAGAGTATATAGGGGATAAAGCTGACTATTTTATACAGGCAGATGCCAAAAACTTAGATGTTGTAGTTAGTGAGTTGATGAAATTTGGTAAAAATCATAAAATTGCTATGATTTTTACTATTAGTGAGTATGGAATCGAAGTAGCCTCTGAAGCTGCTGATATATTGGACATCCCTTTTGCTTCCTCATTCAAATCTATAAAAAGAGCTCGAAATAAATATTTGACTAGAGAATATGTAAAAAAAGCTGGAATTGCTTCTTCTGAATTTTTTATATTTAAAACAAAAAGTGAGCTTAAGGAAAAAGTAGAGCAAGTGGGGTTTCCCTTTATAATAAAGCCATTAAATGCAGGTGGTTCTTGCTCAATAATACAGATTAATAATAAAGAAGAATTAGAAGAACGTGTGGAACAGGCAATTCTTGATCGTGATGGGATGCCAGTAAATGATTTTAGGTGTGACACATTAAAAGAATATTGGATGGCAGAAGAGTTTTTGGAAGGGATTGAAGTCTCTGTTGAAAGTTTTACCTTTAATGGGGAAACATCAGTTGTGGCAATTCATGATAAGTTTTGCAATATAAGTGAGCCATTTTTTATTGAAAAGCTATTTGTAACACCTTCACCAAGATTGACCTTAAAGCAGATTTCGTCTATTGAGGATATGACAAAAAAAGTGTTGGAAGCAATAGAATATGATTATGGTATTAGCCATGTGGAATTTAAGGTTATAGACGATGGCCCTCGTCTTCTGGAGGTTAATGCGCGTTTAGGAGGAGGTTTGATAATGGAATCCGTTTATCGATCTACAGGAGTGAATTTGCTAGAAGTTTTACTTGATATAAGAAGTGGGAAAAAACCGGAAATTAATATCAAAACAAGAAAAAATGTAGCATTTTCTTTGATTACAGTAGAAGAGGGTATTGTAACAGATATAGAAGGATTTGAAGAAGCAGGAACAGTTAAAAATATCAATATAGCAAGGTCATATGTAAAAAAAGGATCTTTGGTAAAAGCAAGGCAGGCAAATTATGGAGGATTTCTTCTTGCAGAAGGAAGTGATATAAAGGATTTAATTAATTCGCTGGCAATTGCAGAAGAAAAAATAACAATCAGTGTCAGCATCTAAAGAGAATGATTGAGAATATATCTAAGAACAAATGAAAAAATTAGCATAAAGATACGGAAGTTCTCATAATCAGATTTACGACGAAAAAGCAGCTGCCTTTTATCAGGAGGGATCGCTATGTATTATGAAAGAACAAATGAAAAAACACTGCGGAGCATTAACGCAACCTTTCCTGTGCTATTGCTGACAGGACCGCGTCAGATTGGCAAGACTACATTATTGACCAAGGTGGCTGACGAAAACCGCAAGGTGGTATCGTTGGATAACCCGACAATCAGGGCAATGGCAAAGAAAGAACCGGAACTGTTTTTGCAGCGCTATGCCCCTCCTGTTTTAATCGATGAGGTGCAATATGCTCCCGAACTATTTGACTATATTAAAGTCTATGTGGATGAACACAAGACGAGCGGAGATTTTTGGCTGACAAGTTCCCAGACCTTTCATGTTATGAAAAAAGTGACGGTGTCACTTGCAGGCAGAGCCGGAGTTGTCAGAATGCTGGGGCTGTCGAACAGCGAAATTAACGGCAATCATTTCCCGCCATTCGCAGTTGAGCCGGACATTCTTATAAAAAGAA
>Ga0153947_1000858_pt1 | contig 14671 bp, 14 predicted proteins | sample TSNJ031MetaG_FD_104697 | JGI IMG/M metagenome (GOLD analysis project Ga0153947, IMG submission 104697) | Attine ant fungus gardens microbial communities from New Jersey, USA - TSNJ031 MetaG | ecosystem: Host-associated > Fungi > Mycelium > Unclassified | place: USA: New Jersey, Wharton State... | reverse complement strand
TTTTACACATTATCGTTTATGAACACCAATTAAAGGGGAGGTTTATCCGTGCTCAGCCTTTACAATTTTCTAATCTATTGCTTGTCTACTGCGCCGTATCGCTGTTTTTATAAAAGAGCGTAAATGAAGGAGGAAAGAAAAATGATTTATCAAAGCAGCCAAATGGAGGAACAGGCAGTCTTGCAGACAGCGGCCCGGATGTGTGCGGCAGCGCGCACGGCGCCAAAAGCCAACGGTAAGGATTATGTCCGGACACTTGTGTTGACCGGGCAAGAGAAAGCCGCGCTTGCCGACAAAATGGACGAAATCGGCCGGCGCGACTTCGGGGAAAAAGCAGGCGTGTGGTTTGGCCGCGACGCAAATAATGTGCGTTCCGCGCAGGCTGTTGTGCTCGTTGGCATAGATCCTATTTATCGCGGCGTACCACATTGTTCATTCTGCGGGTTTCGTGATTGTGGCACATGTAAAAGTGCCGGCGGGAACTGTGCGATTGCTTATGTGGATTTAGGCATAGCTCTTTCATCGGCAGCGGCAACAGCTATGATGGACAAGGTGGACAATCGCATCATGTTTTCCATCGGAAAGGCGGCGGCGGAAATGCACTATACGGACAGCGAGGCGTTGTGGCATGGCATACCAATCAGTGTATCCGGCAAAAGCATCTTCTATGACCGCAAACAGTAAGGGGACAAGATATGTTTTTTTTTAATCAAGATATGATCGCAAAGGAAGCTGGCGAGGGTATTACGCGCAAGGTTCTGGCGTATGGTGAAAAGCTCATGCTCTGTGAGCTAACGCTCCGAAAAGGGGCCGTGATAGCGGAGCATACCCACCCTCACGAACAATGCACGTATATCATTTCCGGCAAATTACGTTTTGCGGTAGGAGATGAAGCAATGGAAGTTGGCTCTGGCGATATGGTGCTGGCTCCGGGTAACATATCCCACGGGGTAATTGTGTTGGAGGATGCTGTCACTGTTGATATTTTTTCTCCTATACGCGAGGATTTTATTTAATTATTAAATTGAGAACCTGTATTCATAGCTCGAAACGCCGTTCCGGCGGCGATATTTCCGCCAGGCGACATTCCTCGTCTATGAATACAGGTTCTGGCCGATGATACACCCAAGGTCACCCCGTAGAAACAAAATCTTTTTTTTGATGGATAGTACCTTTGGAGGATTGTTTATGGATAAAAAAGAGCTGACAAGAAGGATTAAGATGAAAGGGCTTGAGCTGGGGTTTTCCAAGGTAGGTATGACCAACGCGGATGACTTCACAGAATATGAGCAGGAAATTCGCAGCCGCCCGGACTATGATTTGTGGGTGAATACAAAAAGAGGGGCTTATTTGGGAAAAGGCTCCCGTCCCCGCAGCTTTTACCCCCAAGCTAAATCCATTGTCTGCGCGGTATACAGCTTTGCCGATATTCAATTCCCCGAAGAATTGGACAAATATGTGGGACGTGCTTATTTGAGCCGTTCCTACATTCCGCTACGCAATTCAATTTGCGGTCTTAGGGTGAATGAATTTATTGCGTATATAGAGTCATTGGGATGCAATGTTTACAAGGGCGAAGTAGATATCCCAAACCGCATGGCTTGCGCTCGCGCAGGTATAATCAGCTATGGAAAAAACAACTTTGCGTATACAAAGGAAGACGGGTCGTTTATTATCTTATATACCTTTGTGACTGATATGGAGCTGGAATATGATGAACCCACTATTGAGTGCAGATGTCCGCCAAGCTGCACCGCATGTATGGACGCGTGCCCGACGAATGCAATCCTGTCACCCGGCAGGCTCCATCCGCAAAACTGTATGTTATATAACCATGTGCTGAATGACTACATACCCCATGAATTGCGCGACGGCCTTGGAACCTATATTCATGGCTGCGATATTTGCCAAAAGGCATGTCCCCGCAATAAAAAGATAATTGAAAAAGCCACCCGGAAAGACCTGTTTTTGGAGAAGCTAAAAGAGGATTTTGATTTGGAAAAAGTCCTGTTGATGGATGATGCGTATTACAATGATACAGTTCATCCCATTATGTATAATTATATACGCGACATAGATTTATTTCGCAGAAATGCAGCTATTGCCCTTGGAAATACAAATGACCCGTCTCATATACCCGCGCTGGAGGAGGCCCGGCAAAGCGAGAACAAGCTCGTTCGTGAAGCAGCCGAGTGGGCACTTCAAAAGCTGAGAGCTTCTTAGGAGGGCGTTGCCGCGTTTTGTTATTGTCACTTTTCCATATCATGGATTTCAGATCTCATACCTTCGTTTCATCAATCGCCCTTTCCAATTGATAAACCCAAAAATAGAAATCCTGTTTATCATGTTCATAATCAAGCGCCTTTTCCCAAAGCTGCATATAACATGCGGAAATGACCCCAACCCTGTACAAATCATTCCAATAGGAAAAAGGCGATATAATCAGCATTGTGCTGCCAAGGGAGGGCCGGGCTTGACGACCGGTCCTCCTTTGGCAGCACAGGCGGAAAACGCTCATACCTCGGCATACACTATTATTCCCGGAAAGCCGGCCTATGCTGCGTCCGCTTAGTGTCGACGGAGGCAGGAATGGTTTTGCTTTTATGGGGATGTTGATGTATAATGGATTTATCGTCAGGCGGTGTCATATGTGACAAAGCTATGATATCGGCGGCTATACGATGCATTTATTACATTAAACTATGCGCGCAAATATCCTATCAAATCAGATTTGCAGGTGACAAATATGGCACATCCATTTCAGGACAGGCTCGTTGTTTTCATCGGCACACCCCGGCGCTGTACCCGTCAAACGGCGCGTGACGCATTGATAGCTGTCGGCGGCATCCCGGATGCCAAGATCGTTTGCTTCACGAGCTTTGTTGTGGCGTTTGGCCGCGCGGACACGACGAAGGTATATCAACATGCGTTAAAATTTGAGCGTGACGGCTTGTTGACGGTTCTGACCGAGGCCCAGTTTTTCGATATCCTCGAAGGCAGGGCCGCTCCGCCCGAAAAGCCGAAACCCGATAAAGAGGTCATAGTTATTCCGCCCGAGGACGCCGAGGCCGTTGAACGTGAGTTTGAACAGATAAAAACAGATACGATTAATCGCAGGCGCATGGACAGTCTGGCGCGGTATGGCGTTCAGACGCCGGATGGCCGGATGAAGATAGACCTTAGGCCGCTTGACAACATCCGCCGCGTGATGAAGATCATAAAAGATCAGGAATAAGCGTATATGCAAAACCGGGCATCCCGTCCTCTTATGTACGGGATGCCCGGTTTTGCCCGGCTTATCTCTTTCACCGTTCGGGGGATTCCATTTCTGTCCGATTTTTCCGGTACCGCTCACGCTCCTGTTCCGTCGACTCTTGGATATCTGTATCGCCGCAGCTGGGGCAGGAATCCACAGGGCCGGCCCGTTCAAATAAAAAATGACATGCCTGGCATGTGTAATTCGCAATTGCCATTATGTACACCTCACATAATATCACCCACTATTATAGCTGTTTCCGATGAGGTCTGCAATCATATTTTCCATGATGCGAGCCTGCCGGACAATAGTGGGAGGTTCTGTGAGCGCTTTCGTTACGCGGCAATGGTTGTGCGGATATATGCGGGCACAGTGCGCCCGCACGGTTTCTACACTGCTGTCTCCGTCTCCCTGTTGGGATATCTAATCGCGAGTGGCCCTTTGGCCCCTTACAGGGCCGCACAGCGGCCGCAAACGCCGAGGATATGTCAGAGACTGATGTCCATTTCCTGTTTCCCGGCCTTCTCCACTACCCTGAGGGGGATAATATCCCCGGATGTCGAATCGCGGCTGTACTCGATATGCTCCAGGCCGTCCTCATAAAAAGAGATACCGCCCACGACCTGGATCGCGATACCGCATTCAGTGCTGAGCTTCTCCAGGCCCTCCACAAATCTTTGGAATAGAACATCATAGCCGGTTTCCGTTTGCCCGGGCGGATGATCCGGCGTTTTTACATCTTGATTTCCCGGTTCTTCCTGCCCCTCCATATCCTCCGTCGGATCCACCACCGCGCTGATAATGTCTTCCAGCTCCCGGAAATAGGACGGCTTACTGACGTCGCGCGCCATATATAGTCTGCCGCAGAGTAGCTGGAAGGGATCGTCATATAGAATAATCTGATTTGCCAGCTCGTCGGAAACGGGGCCGGTCAGCAAGGAATAGACATCCGCGGCGGCGACAAGCTGCTCCGCGTAATCCAAGAGCGATGCCTCGTCGCATTCGCTGAGGGCCGCCCCTATCTCCCTTTTTGCGTTCTCATACCCGGACCCGGCCACCCCGGCGAGCTGCCGCTTGATCTGTTGCATATCCAAAGCTCTGGCGCCTCCCTTTGCAATGACTTAAGTGTATCCAAGCGTATTCAGAGGCTGCCGCTCATCTGCGGGCCATCTGAGGCTTCCCTCGGTTGTTCGTCGTCCAGCGCGTAGTACGTTTCATAAAGGTTGAACCGCAAATAGCATTGCGGCAGGAGCCGGATCATGTCCAGGACAGCTTCCTTGTTGCCGTACATACCATGCTCCGACATGTATGCATTCACATACCCGGAAAGCTCGTCATGCGCCTTTTTTGCCGCCTCGCTGTGCTTTGTGTAAATGCCGCACAAGCGTCCTATCTCCCGCGTCGCCTTTTCGTCTATTCCTGTTTGTGCCTTTCCGCGGAAGGGCGGGGGGCCGGAGCTGCCCTGATGACGGGGCGGGGGCTCTCCTATCCTTTCGGAGAACTCGCTTTCGGTGTCCAGATAGATACCGTTATAATCCGGGCAAAAGCGTACGCACAGATAGTCCCCGTTGTCGAGCGGTATATCCATGGACGGGATCTCATCGCCCCATCCATCCCGGTATTGGAGCTTTATGTACTCGCGAAACACCTCCAGTTCCTCGCCGCTCAGTGGGCGAATTACCTCCGCTTCCAGAAGGCCGTAGAGCTCTCCATGCATGTCTATAACACTCGGAACCGCTTTGGGGATTTTTGCCCGTATGGCGGCCTCCAGCGCTTTATCGTCCAGAGATAGATAATGCATCAGATCATTGGTGGGGTACAGCTCTCCCGGGAAAGCGTTGATTGCCTCGTTCACGACATCGCGGTACCGGCCGCTGCCGGTGCGGTATGGATCCGGAGTATCGTCATTTGTAAAATAGACCACCTTGACGGGCGAGTAAAAATACATCATTTCCGTCTTGACTCCCGCAAACTCGCGGAAGTCGACATACCGGTCCGCTCCGTCGCAGCCGATCAGAGGGCGGTCGAGCGAGAAGCCGGTCACCCAGCTCCGATCCCCGTCCATGTAGTGGATGCAGGTTACCTTGCCTGTCATATGCCCTTGACCGGCCTCCGGAATCTCATCGGAATCACCGTCATACTGAATGGTATCTCCCACCTGTACGTCCTGCATCTCCAGCATGACCCTGCAAAGCCCATCGTACGAGTCCGGATTCGAGGGGTCGAAGCTCGAGGGGGTAGTGCCGTCGTCGTATCCGTATTGGGCTGCTGTTTTCGCCAGCCATCCGGAGACGGCGTCCTGCTGCGCTGCGCTGAGCTGCCTCCACTGGGGCGGAATTTCTTTTCTTGTCTCTCTCATGATCTTTTCTGTAGACCTCCTTCAGACGGTTGGCGGAGAATGCTTTATTGCTGCTGCTCCATTGACGGCTCCGGGAACTGCGCGACAACAAAGCCGGCTGTCGGGTGCAGGGGGATCACGGCGTCCCGGTACAGGAATTCCTCACCCGCGTCATTCAGCAGGGCAAGATGCTCCTATAGTTAGAAGCATGTCATGGAATCAGGAATCATCAAAGCGGACGAGATTATTGATATCTTCGTCCGCTCTTGTATATGGGAATAATTTCATGTATCATGTAAAGCATAGGTTGATTATTCATCGGGCAAACAAGCATTATCTTATTTTGTGTTAGCTTTTTATGTCTATCATACCTTATGATAATGACATCAGCATAGGTGCTTACTTATTGTTCAAGACGCGAAAGAGGAGAATGAAATGAGTGATTTTCAGGCAGGATGCGAAATTCAAAAAATAGTAAAAAACGGGCCAACCATGCTTTTTTTGGGTAGGAATGGACAGAAAGAGCTGACCGAGACCATTCTCCAACAAAGGTGGTCCTGTATTTACTCCACGGCCTACTCAAGCGATATTCAGTATGCTTTCCATATTCCTGAACAGCGTATTCCTTTTGTTGTAGAGGATACGGATCATATCAGGGATATCAAACTCAACCGCAGGGATTTGCCAATCGTATTCCCCTTTGGTCAGGAACCGGCAGATGTTAGCAGCATTACACCAGGGGAAAATGTAAAGCGTGAAAGTAAGGCCAGGACAATGATGATGATTATCCCCGAACTTCTAACCAATTCGTTCGGCACACTCTTTGTAGTGGGTTACGATTCTACCGACCCTAACGAACTGCCACTTAAAATGCTGTATGAAATGTGCTTGGATATGAAACTCCAGTCGGTATACTTTTTCCAATGCAACTGTTTAAATGATCCCCTAGTTCAAGAACTTGTTATAAGTAAAGTCATTCAGATATGCAACAAGCCGTTAAGGGAATATTTTGAACCATATAACGAAGATGACCTTAATAATCTGTACGTTGAGCCAGAGCAGGGACATACGGTGTTTATCAATGGCAAACAGGTATCTGTCCCGAGAGAAGTAGTATTTTATGTAGAGGGCTTTGCGGATATCCTCACTCTTGATGATATGCGCCCCATCAATATTCCTCATTACATGCGTCCTCAGTGGTTCTACACTTTCCTAAAAAATAGTGAGCAAAAACCCCAGTGGTTTGGTTATGACCACGGACTATATCTGCACCGTTATTATTTTAATCTCCTATACTCATTGGTGGATAAGAGACTAGCGGGTAAGCACCTAGAAGGCTCTGAGCAAAACTATCAAGCGTACATTAAAGGTAAAAGCAAAACAAATCTTCCTGTTCTGGTGGCGGCGCAGACCAGTAACAGCAAGACGATCGCGCTCTCCTACCTGGCTTACAAAATTTTCCACGACCAAAAATATCCCGTCATCTATATAAAAAATCCAGACCTCAACCTCACGTATGGATCTGATTCGTTTAGCGCACTGGATGCCTTAATTAAAGTGTTGGAGGATCTAGGTGCTTCTCAAATTCTGCTGGTTTGGGATAGCTCGCTGCATAGCAGCCAGAATGCCAGTGTCAAGAGACTGCATACCGACTTGATCAATCGTGGTAGAAATGTGCTTATTGTGAGCAGTTCCTATGAGCTTTCTGAAGAGACAATAGAGAAAGGTAAAGTTTACTACACTCAAACTATTCCTGATGACGAAGCCGAATATTCAGAAAGCATTATCTGCGCGAACGGATTTCTTGTTATGAGGCCACGTATTCAGCTTTATGCAAAGGAGCGTGCCGAACTGCTTGACCTAGTTGCTGAGAATGCAGATATCAATAAAGAACAGGTTGCTAATTGGATTAGCCGTCAAAATGAGCGAAACCTTTTAGCCCTGCTCTATGCCCTTATCTTCGACTTGCAACCAAAGATTCAGGGGGGATTGTGGCTCGAGGTTGGTAAAAGCATAGAATATGCCCAAGATGCTATGACAAGCATTCTGGAACCGAAAAGCCAGATAAGTCTCATGGAATATAGGCTTAAACAAGCTGGATTCCAGATTGAGAACAATAACGGACAACCTAAGCAGGCTATTACTGAAACACTTCAGGATTTCTGCACTTGTATAGCTATTGCATCCCAAGTAAAAGTGCCGTTGACAATGTCGTTGGCACTACGTTTCTTAAAAATTCCTATTACCAGTGAATACCATAAGCTCTTCAATGTATTTCAAAACATGAGTTTTCTGCTCATCACTACTTCAAGTGGCGATGACGATAGCTTTGATTATTTGATATCGTTCCGAACCCCTGTAGAAGCTGAACTATACTTGTCAAAGTTAAATGTCACTGCCGAAAAGCGGATACAGTATGTTGTTGATATGATTAAGGCTGTGTGCTATACAAAAGGCAAGGATTACGATTATGAAATAAGCCTGCTTGATCGTTTGATTCGATACATTGGCCCCAATTCTAATCAAGAACATGTTGTCCGCGATTATCAAAGTGCATATCCTGCTTTAATTGATGCACTTGGCGAATTGCGCGAAGAGGGTGTTCTCGAAGCCGGACTCATCTCACAGGAAGTAACCCTGATCCGGGAAGTATATGGAAAAGCCAGCCATATGGATGAACCCGCACAACCCCATGCTTTGGTCGTTTCCGATAAAGTAAATTGGCTCATAAAGGCAATTGATATTGCTAGAGCAACAATAAAGGGGCTCCAAAACAGACGGGATGGGTATGCACGCCGCATCATTAATAGGTTGATTGTTGAAAGTACGTTCAGTGAAATATCTTTAAGGAAATTACGGAAAAAGTACAAACAAGATACTCAAAAAGACCTGAGCATTGCTTTGGACTATCAAGAAAGGTATCGTTTACTAAAAGAAGTGATTGCCCACGAACCGAGCAATACGTTCCCATATGTTGCATTGTTGAACCTTTTTATTGCTGAATACAATGAGCCCGGCGTAAATGACGCAACCAAGGTTATCTATTTGAGTGACATCATTCAGATTATTGATGATGTGGACAGCAACAGCATTGAAGAAGTGCTGGAGCTCCAAGAATTCAACCAGAGCCGCCTCGAAATTGAAGGCTATGTATGCGAGGAACGCTATAACAAATATTTCGATGAACTACTCGCCCGTGGACGAGCGGATGGAATTCACCTTAAGGCAAGGTGCCTTTTCGTTCAAGGAGGGCTGAATAACAACGAACCCTTAAGCACGCCTGAACAGAGAAAAACCTGTGATGAAATTCTGGAGCTTTTGAATCAATACCCGGAAATAACAGATGATCATCAGAGTTGTCTTTTCATGAAAATACGCCTGGCCTGGCTGAAGTACAACGACGCTCCAATCTTCAGTGGGGAGGAGCGGCAATTGACCCGAATGACTAAAGCGCAATGGAGAGAAATCAACACCCTTTGTGTCAAATACGAGCGTCGTTTTCTTTCGAGTAATTTTTCCTCTTACAATGCTAACACAATTTATTACCTTCAAGGACTTTCTTTTGCACAAATTGAGGATTATAACAGTAGCTTCGATGCGTTTGCTAAGATGCGAAATGACGAGTTCCAGAATCAACGACGCAACAGAGTGTGGCATATCGTGTGTGATGAGCATGGCAGGCCGAAGAAATTCAAGGGTAGGCTGGACGATAAACTTTATAAAAGCGAGGAGAAAAAGGGACGGTTATACCTGGATGATATCAGTAAAAAGCATAGCATTTATTATACACTAGCTAATTTGCGCTTGCCAAAAGCACAAGGTGTCCATACAGATTTCGAACTGGGAACTAATTATATCGGGTTTACCGTTCTGCGTGACGCGAAAGGAGGACCAAGCCATGTCTAACAGGTCATCCATCGTGTGCGACGTTGCGGTATCTGAACGGTTGAATGAATTGGCCGCTCTTTTGGACAGCCGCCTTTTCCTTTTTGCATACTATAACCCAAAGCCAATCGCAGAAGATGCATCTGGTTATGTCAAATTTCATATAGCAATTCTTAACATATATGGTTTGCTCCATGACTGCGGGCCGTTTGTGAGAACAAGACTAGTAAAGCTAGATACAAACTCCATTATCTATGAGCACCAGGGCAGGAAAAATCAAGACATTGTGCGTAGGTTTGAAATGCTTGACCGATTTGTCACCGCTTACCGCTCCTGCCACTGCCACAATAATGCAGATAGTTTTATTTTTAACCGTCAACATATTGAATACTTAAACGATCATCAAATGTCTTTTACTTCCATCAACAGGAGTTTCAGTCAATATTCTGATGTAGACTGGAATAAGGCCTACATTGCTTTAAGGAGCCAGGCAGACAGAGTTGCTTCGGATATTGAGGAATGCCTTAAAAGGCTATTGGCTCCGAGTGGTGAAAACAAAAGGCACCAGGTTATTGAATATTGGCTGGCTAGTATTGCCGATTGGTATGTTAACGATAAACAATTGAGCTACAATGTGCTTGCAGATATATATTTTAATAAGTTTTATGACAAATATAATAGGAGAGTACATATTACGCAAACTCGAGTAAAGAACTGGATCATGGACAGCGATGGAAATGAGTCACTAACCCAGTGGCTCAAAGAGATTCCTTTTTTTATTGATAGCCAGAACTGCCCAGAACCCGCTTTACCGTGCGAATTTTTACATCATATTTTCAGTAAGGCACAGTTGTATGATGTCAGCAGATAGAAGTACCTAATTAACTAAAAATACTGTGTAGCAAGGGCACATTCGATTAATATTCAATTTTATTATTCATCAAGGCAATTTGCTCTGTGGTATAATCCCTCAGAGTACGAAACATACGGGGTGAAATGCCGCAACGCTTTTTCACCCTATCTATTGATAAATTATCGCCTTTGGCAACAATCTGCTGGATCGCCCACAGTATGGTTTATGTCTTCATCCCACTTTGTCTCCTCCAACTCGAAGGTCAGTCACAGTTTGACGGCATAATAACTTAGGCAGTAGATACACTCCTCCAGCATCCTGCGTTCCTCACTATTCAGCTTGACGGTGCTCATACCGGCAACCCTCCCTGTTCACAAACTCATTTCCAACCCTTTATCCGGCTCCAATGCCGCTCTCACAATCAGCTCCTGCGTGTCCGGATGGAACAGGTGCAGAGCGTCCGGCTGCAGGCACACCCTCAATTCACGGCCCAGCCTCGGTTCCAGGCGTGAATCGACGCGTACGGTAAGGGGTACGCCCGCCATATCCAGATGCAGGAGGGTGTCGGCGCCGCGTAGCTCGGAATACATTCGCGTCGCGGCCGGCATCGGGGCGCCGGCCTGCGCCTGTCCTTCTGCTTCGTCCGGTGTGTGGCAGGTGATATGCTCCGGCCGGATCCCCAGCACCAACTTTCCGCCGGCGAGCCTTGATTGCCGCAGCGCTTCGGCCATGTCCTCCGGCAGGGGGATGCGGCTGTCCCCAACAGATAGTAGAATGTCTCCGCCCAGGGCTTCAATACCCGCTTCGATGAAATTCATGGGCGGAAAGCCCATGAAGCCGGCGACGAATTGATTGGCCGGACGGTTATATACCTCCTCCGGCGTGCCGTCCTGCTGGATGACGCCGTCCCGCATAACCAGAATGCGGGTGCCGAGGGTCATGGCCTCGGTGAGGTCGTGGGTGACATAGAGAAACCCGGTTTGCAGCCTGCCCTGATATTCCAGGAGGCCGTATCGAAGCGTGTCCCGGGTGGCGGGGTCCAGGTTGGAGAGCGGCTCGTCCATGAGAAAGACACAGGGCTTTCTCACGACCGCCCTGCCGATGGCCACCCGCTGGCGCTGGCCGCCGGACAGGGCGCTTGGCTTCCGGTCCAGCAGCTCCTCCAGGCCCAGCAGCTTGACGGCGTCCTCCACTCGTCTTTGAACGGTATACTCCGGCTCCCTGCGCAGGTACAGCCCGTAGGTGATATTGTCGTACACGCTCAGGTGCGGATACAGGGGATAGTTCTGAAAGACCATGGCGATATTCCGGTCCTTGGGCGCCTCCCAGGTCATCTGCTTCCCGTCGATGTAGATGTCGCCCTCCGTCGGCTCCTCCAGCCCCGCGATCATCCGCAGGGTAGTCGATTTGCCGCAGCCGGTGGGGCCCACCAGAACAACGAATTCCCTGTCGCATATATCAATGCTCAGGTTCTTGACCGCGGCCACGCCCGGCTCAAATTCCTTTGTGAGATTTCGAAGGCTCAGCTTTGCCATTGGGCCGCACATCCTTTCGCTTGGCTACTGCCGCATGCCTGGGGCCTCAGACACTGGGTGGCGGCATGTGATTTCCCCGTATTTTACTACTGTTGGCATATCATTCCTTCATCGCAAATCTGGGATTCATCGATTATTTCTTCGATAAGGGTCATTACCAAACCGCCTGCCTCAAAAGGATTTAAGCTGAAACCCGCGATTTCGTTGTAAATATCCAGTGCAAGATCGCGCGGGTTATCGGCGGTACAGGCAGATATTCCACGCCGTTCAGTGGAGATGTCGCCGCCGCCATTGCCCCATGACGCCAGCCAGTCAGAGGCGGCAGCCGCAAGGCCCGGGATCGGAGCGTACGGGAGTGTATCCAGAAAGCTGCTAAAGTGCATATGGTACCGGATGTTTACATTTTCCACATCCGCTTGTTTCAGCAGCGCATCTATGACGCTCTCCCGGTCTTTATCTCCTGTGGCGGTGATCATATAATCATATTTCATACTATTCAAAATCCTTTCCTTGCGCATACCGGCGATTGATGCAGATGTCGCCCTCTGCCGGTACCGCTATGTCCGCGGCAGGATCCATAGAAAACGCCCGCTGATCAAATCAGCGGGCGCGGTATGGCGTTACAACGCTATATAGATTGTTGTGGGTCTTGCGCCGGTTCCTCTTGGAGTGCGGGAACAAGAGCGGCGCAGAATGTATAAATCCTCTCCGCCTCTTTCAGCGCGAACACGGCGTTGCTTTCTTCAATTTCGTCCTTGCTTGGATAGCGGGCGGAAGCGGCATACTCGGTTAAATCCCGGCATTGCTCCATAAACGCTTCAAACGAAGTGTCGTGCCGCACGCACATTTTGCATAACTGTTCAAGGTCGTGTATGCGCGGCGGTTCGATATCACAGTCTGTCAGGAAGCCTTTCAATACTTTCTCAACAGCCTGCTGGCAATGGTAGCATATGATTTCGAACGGCTTCGGGTGCATCGTTTCATATAAGTGAGCGGCGGCCCGGAGATCAACCGACGCGATTTCAAACCATTCTCTGACTAAGTCCGCTTTGTTCATACAGCAATACCCCCTCTCTGACTATCTTGCGCTCCATTGTCGGGAGGACGCTCATATCCGCGAACCGGCTTGAGCGCGTGGCGATAATATCAATCGGCATCGTTCTCGGCAGGTTGCCAAGGTTGGCTCGAATTTTACGTTTGATTTCGATCGGCCGTTCGGCGTCGTCCGGTATCACGACATAAAAATCCAGGTCACTGTCCTCATGCGGTTCCCCGTAAGCGTAGGAGCCGAAGAGATATATTTTTTCGCAGTCCACGGTTTCTTTGATAACTTCCGTGATGGCTCGGATTTCGTTTTCTTTCTGACGCTGCATCCGTATCGCCTCCCTTCCGTAATAATATTATACCCTGTTTCGCCGGGAGAAGCAATCAAAACCTCACTTTCCTCAGTCGTTCAGTATGATCCACCGCTCAACATCCTTTTGGCTGGTTATTGCCGCATACCGTGGCCGTTTTCCTCAGATTTTGCGTGGCGGAAGGTGAATTCTCTGTCATCCCGTTTGGAGATGGTTCCGTACCGCGTGGCAAGCGCCATATCCCCATCGCCTGTCATCACGCTCCTCGCATAGGCTTCGGCGTCGATGAGATGCCGCTTCAGCAGATACTGAGGATACCGGCCTTCGAGCAGCTCCTTGCCGAGCGCCGCGTCTGTTTTTGCCGGGTCGAGGTGATAGCAGTGCAGGTTCTCCGCGATGTCTGCGGCCAGGTCCAGGTCGTCGCACCGCTCCAGAATAAGGGCGGCCTGGAATCTGGCAAGTCGTTCGGTGCCGACGATGTCCTTTACGGCGTCCGCGAGGCATTGGGCCTTTTTGAGGGCGACGTCTGCGAACATGCCGTCCGCGGCGTCGGCGAGCCGCTCGGCAAGCCACGGACTGGCGCCGCCCTCCGCGTCGCACTGTTCCAGGACGGCAGCCCCGAGCATATGGAGGGCGCAGGATACGTCAAGGCTCTCTGAAAGCGGCACATCCCTGTCAATGGCCGGAATCTTTATGAGCTGTTGTTGTCCGTTGCACATCACCCAAATGCGAAAAAGGGCGTCCCGCCCGAGTACATTCGGCTCCGGCAGCCTGTCGCCCCGGTATACCGCCTCGACCCGCTCCGGATCGCGGAGGATCACCATGTCGCCTTCACTGTTCACGGCGCATGCCGCGCCTCTCAGATAATCGGCGCCCATTTCCCCGGCCTTCAAAAACGGATGGAGCTCCGGCGGAAAATGGGGGAGATAGTATTGATCCTTTACCGCCAAGCCGAGCTCGTGCAAATTGGACACGCCTGGATGAAGCTCGTACAGATGCAGGTTGTAGGTGATGTTCACAAAGGCGGGGATGGCGGCGTCCTCGTGGGCCAGGGCGGCGGCTCCCTCGAACAGGCGCAGCTCCAGCGCCGTCATGTCGGCGAGCCGGATGGCGAGATGGTTGAGCTCCGCTAAATTGCCGGTACATCGGATCAGCTTGCCCAGGGGCGCGTGTTCAAATTCCAACTTGTCGGATACCTGGCCCGCGTTGCTTCCCGTTTCCTCCTCAAAGGCGCGGATCACGCTTTCTTCGGCGGGCAGCTTGAGCAATTTCATAGTGATCCCTGTTCTGTCGAGCGGTCTTTCTACGGTGATCTGAGGCATATTATTCTCCTCCTGCTTTCAATGCATAACCATGTCGCCGCCGGCTGGATCCTGTTCCTCCGGCTTTCCCTGTCGCCGGATGTACTGTTCATCCGGCGACGCCACGAGACTATCCCCGATGCGGACC
>Ga0153947_1000854_pt1 | contig 14744 bp, 12 predicted proteins | sample TSNJ031MetaG_FD_104697 | JGI IMG/M metagenome (GOLD analysis project Ga0153947, IMG submission 104697) | Attine ant fungus gardens microbial communities from New Jersey, USA - TSNJ031 MetaG | ecosystem: Host-associated > Fungi > Mycelium > Unclassified | place: USA: New Jersey, Wharton State... | reverse complement strand
TCGCTTGGAATAGTTGCCATTATGCTCTTTGTAAACCTATTGATTGGCACTTTTCTACTGATGATGCTCGTATCAAGCTGAAATACCTTTATCCTAAGGTTTAGCTTTGGTTGTCTACTAGTAGTCTACCAAAACTAAAGATTAAGTGATATAATGAACCCCATAAGGGGTGAGCGCAATGCAAAAACATCATGTAAACCTGAGCGAAGATGAAAGAAAACGCGTTGAGAAACATTTAAGGTCAAAGAAATACAGCATGGAAAGCAAAAGGCGGGCGTATATCCTGTTAGATCTGGACGAAAAACAATGGAATAAGCTGATAAAATTGAATCATCATGAATACAACAACATGGGAAATTCAACTTATCAAACTGTATTGCATCGTCTGCCAAGCCTATGATAACAGACTGACAGCCAACGCACAACGCCTGAGCAATAATTTCCGGCCCCAATTTACAGACGAGGAGTGTATCACGATTTACCTTTGGGGGCTTCTACAGCGGAAATTTGAAGTGAAAGCGGTTTATGACTATACGAAAATGCATCTATCGGACTGGTTCCCCAGATTACCAAGCTATCAGGCATTTAACAATCGGCTTTGCTTTCTGGCGGATACCCTGCGGGAGTTTGCCGTCATGCTTGTGGAGAGACTGCCTCAAGAAGCGGGGATCAAAACCTACCTGATGGATTCCATGCCCATTGTTGTGGCAAAGGGAGTACGGAGCAATCAGGCCCGCGTGGCTAATGAGTTATGCAACAAAGGGTATTGCAGCTCCCAGCAGATGTACTACTTACTATGGTATTAAGCTGCATGTCTTGGGGCAAAAGTGGTATCAAACCGTGCCATTACCCTTTCTGTCCCTGCTCACACCGGCCAGCGAGAATGATCTGACCTGTGCAAAAGGATTTCTGACTGCATTCCACGGGCTGAATATTTATGCTGATAAAGCCCATCGCAATGCCGGTTGGCAGAAGTCTTTATTGCAGGATAACCAGACCCAAATCTTCACCCCCGTTAAGCTTGCTATTGGGCAGAAGGTATTGGACAGTGCAAACTTGCGGTTTCCCGTACCCGGCAGGCCATTGAATCTTTTTTTGCCTGGATTCAGGAGAAAACCACAATTCAATTCGCTTCCAAGGTTCGCTCTTTGCAGGGCCTGCTTTCCTTTGTTTTCGCTCGCATTTCCGTTGTTTGTTTGCTTCTTGCCGGCTGTTTTTAACCCTTGATTCGCATTTCTAATTAGAAAATGGCAATTAAAAAACGCAGGTTTGTGGCGGTGTGAAATGACATATGGTACACTCTTTTTTATACCATGCTTCAACTCTTTACGCACACTACCATAAAAAGGATATCGAGCACCTCCCACCATGCGTTTCTTATTCTGATTTCAGCAGGTCGTCCCTGACGTATACGATTTTTCCGTCTTTTGTATATACCCGGGGCGTCCTTCTGGTGATGTGGCACAGTATTTCGCCCTTGGTTGTCCCCAGCATGTCTGCGGCGACTTCAATATCCATTGCCGCATCGCCGCCACAGCCATATAAAATCACCTCGTCTCCGACCTTCGCCTGCGGGATATCGGTCAGATCAATCATACATTGATCCATGCACACATATCCGGCTATGGGGGCTCTCTTTCCGCGAACCAAGACATAGCCGTTCTGGTGCATATGCCTGGGGAAGCCATCGGCAAATCCGACCGGCAACGTACCGATTACCGAATCCGAATTCGACTTCCACTCATACTTATAGCCCACACCATGATTTTTGGGCACAATCTTGAGCTGAACGATCATTGTTTTGAAGGAGATAACAGGCTCAAAGTGTATTCCGAAATTGTCGAAATTTTTTGTTCCATAAAGGATCGTGCCCGGTCGGACCATATCTAAATGATACTGGGGATACTGAACTAGTCCGATGCTTTCACATATGGAAACATATCTAAGTTTGTATCCGCCGGCGCGGAGCTTTTGTGCAGCTTTTGTCAGCGTTTCCGCCTGGGAGGCGTCCTCGACAGGCCCGGCTTGCGCCAGATGTGAAAAAATACCCTCTACAACAATATCCTTGAGTGCAAGGATTTTCAAAATCTCATCGATACTTTCCTGGCAATCCTCATAGCCTATCCTGTGCATGCCAGTGTCATATTTGATATAGACAACAGGTTTTTTAGAATTTTTTCTGCCCAGTTTGCACAGAAGCTCTGCCTGACCGATGGTAAACAGGGTGAGCGCGATATCGTTTAGCACAGCGGTCTCCAGAAAGGCGTCTGCTGTGTACCCCATAACGATGAGCGTATATTCCTTATACTGCCTTCGAAGCTCCAGCGCCTCGGTAAGCGTGGCCACCATCAGGCAGTCGGCACCGTTCTCCATGATTGTCGGCGCAATCTGCACAGCGCCGCAGCCGTAGCCATCCCCCTTTACAACAGCCGCTATCGCTACGTCTGCACCAACCAACCTCCTCACAGTTCTGACATTGTGGGCAATGCTGTCAAGATTTATCTCCACATATGTATTTCTAAGAAGCGTATTCATAAAGCACACCAATCTGTTCGGCAGCGTCATCCGTCGTGGTCCATAATCAATACCACAATCAAATCCTGAACGCTGATATTTTGCGTTGCCCAGATACCGCTGTCAAGCTCCCACAGCACATTAGAAGTACCGTGTGTCTTAAGTGCGCCGTCAATATCAATACCCAATTGCCTGGCACGCATGAAGGTATATCCGTCCACAATGCCGCCCGCCAGGTTATCACATCCCTGTTCGGCAGCTTTCTTGTTGAAGCACCCGCCCGGCCCGTCAGTTCCATCGGTATCCACGGCCCCTACGACGATCCGCTGGCTCCCATTGATGATCGACGCGGCGCTCAGTGCAAATTCTTGGTTGCGTCCCCCGATGCCGTCTTCGTTTTCTACCGCAACCACCAGTTCACCGGTAAGTACCAGCGCGCAGGGAGCGGGGAATGGCTTATTGGTATCCTCGACATTTCTGGCAATCTGGCTGACCAGCACGCCTGCCGAACGCGCTTCTACCAGGGTTCTGCGCATCAAAAAGTGTGGGGTGTAGCCAAGCTCCTCCGCCTTTTGCATCGTGGCCGGAATGAAGCTCATCTCGGTCGGCATGATTCCGAATATCATGCAATTCATGCGCTCGAACTCCTCAAGTGTTAGGACATCGTTTTGCGGGTTGGAATGAAGAAAAAACTCCCTTACGGCAACCGGCACCAGTTCCCAGGTGTCGTTTTCCTTGAGTACCTCTATCGCCTTTTCAATGGAGCCCATGTCCGGCAAAGAATGAATCCAGATATTTGCATTAGTGCAACCCTCATATCCCGGCACGCCGAACGAGTTAGGTTCATTTAGATCAATCGGCACTATATGAACCATTTTCGCGGGTGTCAGCATGCGGGTGACCCGACCGCCCTTAAGTTGGTCGAGCTGGGTGCGCACATAGTTGATTTTAATTGTGGGCAGTCCCTTTTCAATCTGCAAAATCTGAGTGACCTTCTTAATTTCATCTAACGACAGTCCGTCCGCGGGTAAAGTGAGTAACGAAGAAGCCCCATTGCCGAAAATAGTAAATACAAGATCTCGATCGGTCAATCTGGCCACTTTGATTGAATCGACCAGCTTGTTGCAAGCTTCAACACAGTGAATATCCGGTATTGGATGCCCGCCGCAAGCCACCTCAATTCTTTCCAGTATGTCAGCATCATCACCGTGTTTGAGAATAATGAGGCCGCCAGTAAGGTGCTCGCCTAGAATTTCCTCGATTGCCTTCGCTACCCGCTGGATGCCCTTTCCAGCGCCGAATACGAAGATCCTGTCCAAATCCCTGCCGAGATCATATTTCACGCTTTTTTTCTGAGGGGCACCTGTGGGAATAAAGCTTCCGTAGCCTATATGCAGTTGATCGTTTTCTACCCGCATCAATTTTTTCGTATTAAAATACGGGTCAGCCGCTTTCAGCCCGGAGTCGAGCATATCCAAAATATGGCTCCGCCCCTCGATATTCCCGTGCGACTTAAGCACCTGAGAATTTATAATCTTCATATAACCCCCCCATTGCTGTATATTGCATGATCGGATACCCCGTCCCGCTTGGTTGGAGCATTTAACAATCTACAGCGCTAGCAGTTTTTTTATTTGAACGATAATTTAGCAATAATATGGCGCTGCCGATTATAAAACCAACCGCATCTGTAAGCAATTCGGGGTGGATGCACATGATGGCCCCAATAAACAGCAACACCCGCTGCCAGATGGAAATCCGCTTGACAAAGTACCCTTCGGCGGCTACCGCCAGAAAATATACCCCGATCATTGCGGAAATAACCGCCCATATAATCTTGGGTATGTTGTCGCCAATTAGCAACAGCTCCTGGTTGTATGCAAACATAAAAGGGACTATATACGAGGCAATACCCAGCCGGAAGGCCTGATACCCCGTTGTCATCGGATTCGCTTTGGAAATGCCGGCCGCGGCATAGGCAGAAAGGGCGACGGGCGGGGTAATGGCGGAAACATTTGCGAAATGGAAGGCAAACAGATGAGCCGCAATCAGTGGTACGCCCATTCTGGTAATACTTGGAATAAGCAATGTGCATACCACGATATATGCAGGTGTGGTGGGTAGGCCCATACCTAGGATTATTGCGGTAATCGCCGTAATAATCAGGGCAAGAAACAGGTTGTTGTTGGACATTGAAACCAGCATCGAGCTTATGCGCACAGCAACCCCGCTGTAGTTAACAACACCTACAACGATCCCGGCGCACGCGCATGCCATCGCAATGCTAATACAGCTTTGGGCGCCTTCCGCAATGCAGTCCAGGATGTCCCGGATTCTCAGACGATTCTTCCGGTCAAAACAAGAGAGGAGGATCAGGGTTGCCAGTGACCATAGCACAGAATAGGTGGGGCTGTATCCAAGGATCAACACGACGACCAAGGTGACAATCGGCAGCAACATGTAGGATTTTCTCATCAAGGATTTCAGATCTAATGTATCGGATTCTGCCACGTTTTTCAGATTCAGCCTAACCGCCTCGTAATGAACCATCGTAAAAATTGCAAAATAATATAGAAAGCCCGGAATAAAGGCGTAAATAATTATTTTCGCGTAAGGTATACCTGTAAATTCCGCCATGATAAACGCGGCGGCGCCCATCACAGGCGGCATAATTTGCCCCCCGGTGGAGGCAACGGCTTCGACCGCCCCGGCAAACACTGGACTGTAGCCGGTGCGGATCATAAGTGGTATTGTAATCTGCCCTGTTGTAACCACATTCGCAGTACTGCTGCCAGATATCATTCCGAACAGTCCGCTGGATATCACTGCCGCCTTGGCCGGTCCACCCTTGGAGTTTTTGGTGAGGGTGGTGGCGATTTGAATAAAATAGTCACCCAGTCCGCTTTTTTGCAGAAAAGCGCCAAAGATGATAAACATAATTACATATGTTGCAGAAGCTCCAAGCGCTATGCCGAAAATTCCCTCGGTGGTCTGGTAAAGGGTATCCACTATCTGAATTGGAGTAAATCCGCCGTGTCCAAGGCTGCCGGGGAGATACTTGCCAAATATCATATACCCCAAGGCAATGATTGCTATAATTGGTAGCGCATTGCCGAGGGTGCGGCGAGTGCCCTCCAATATGAATATCACTAGCATGATGCAGAACAGGTATTGGTACCACGCAAGTGGCGCAATAAAATAGAAGCGGTAGCGCAGCTTTGCATAATCTAGAATCAGATACACAGTTGGGAGAATGGAAAACAAGATGAGGAATATATCCACCATCTTTGCTATCCTGCCAAATTTTTGGGGCTTGAGCGTGTATATCATAAAGCATAACACGCCCGCAAAGGCCAAATGGATGGTGCGCTGATACAGCGCTTCCCTTGAGCCAAAAAAAGCCGTATACATGTGAAACGCGCCAAATAAAAAACTGATGCCCCAAATAACCGCCTGTTTTATCTTTTTCGTCTTGTTTGTAGATTCAGGACTTGTCATAGATAACCACCCTTTAAATAGAATCTAAAACATTTTGATTTAAGAATCTCACAAAAATGTGTCATGACGTAGCAATGTCTAAACCGGAGAATCCCTTCTATCGAAAACCTTCTGCTGCAATCCCTACAGCATCAGCAAAGTATGTGGCGCATATGGAAGATGTGCTGGAAACCTACAAGCTCCCATATGATCCTCTGCGACCAGTTGTTTGCCAGAGTGGATTTTGCTCATTACGTCAAAGAACTGGTGGACGTCCACTATCCTCAAGCGGAGAGAATCCTGCTGGTGACGGATCATCTCAATGCCCATTCTACCGCTCGCTCTATTAGACGTTTTCTGCGACCGAGGCCCGTAGATTGGCTGAAAAGTTGGAAATCCATCATACACCATAGCACGCAAGCTGGCTTAATATGGCGGAAGTCAAAATTGGCGTTTTATCACGGCAATGTCCTTCGGGCTATTCCGTTTCCGCTGATGATATGCGTTACAAGGTTCGCGCGTGGCAGCTTCGCAGAAACTCGGCTTGTCTTTCCGTCGATTGGCATTTTACTACTGCTGACGCCAGAATTAAACTCAAAATGCTATATCCAGTTTTGCTGTAGTTCCTGCGTAGTCACAGCACTAGTACCTTGTGTCGTCTAATCATTGTCATTTATCTGAATTGCTTCGCTTCGCTCACAATGACACAAACGCCCGTCATTGCGAGGAACGAAGTGACAAAGCAATCCAGATAAATTTGATAACATTTACAAGACACGGTGTACTAGCCACTCACGCATACATTCCCATTACCGGCCAAGGCCAGTATAAAAACTCGTCTTTGCACACAGTTTATAGAAGATCTGATGGAAGCTTTCAGAATGGCCTCGGCAAAGAGAATAGCGCTTACAGCCTGTCAATCGCGTCGCGTAACTGGTCAAGCGCCTGCGTAAGCACCTCTCTACGGCTAGAAAGGTTCATCCTCATAAATCCGCGCCCTTCCTCGCCAAACCTCGCGCCGTCGGTCATCGCGATCCCGGCCCTGTCGAGCAAAAAGCGGTTCAACTCATCCTGCGGCAGATTGAGTCCTCTGAAATCGAGCCAGATCATATAGGAGGAGTCCGCCGGGGTCATCTTCACACGGGGAATGCTCTGCGCAAAATAGTCCGCGGCATAATTGACATTATGTTCAATATGGGCAACAAGCTGGTCCACGTAGAAATCACATTCGTTGTAGGCAACCTCAAAGGCAGCCTGCCCGAAAATATTTTTGATATTGGCTTGATTGCGCGCCATCATTTGGGCATAGCCGATGCGCAGTTGATGGTTTGGTATGATGGTGGCCGCCGTTTTTAACCCTCCGATGTTAAAGGATTTGCTGGGGTTTAAAAAGGTCATGGAAATTTGCGCGATATCGTTGTTGACACTGGAAAAAGGGATGTGTTTTTTGCTCGCATAAACCAGATCGCTGTGTGCCTCGTCGCTGATAATCTTGACATTATATTCCAGGCACAAGCCACCTATTTTTTTGAGGTACTCCTCGCTGTAAGCCATGGAAATGGGGTTGTGTGGGTTGCAAATCAGTACCGCTGTTACCTCGGGATCCCTGAGCTTATTTTCGAGATCCTCAAAGTCGATCGAATATTCCCCGTTTTCAAAGGCCATGGGATTCACTACCTTGCAGCGTCCGCAATCCCCGATCAGCGAGTGAAAGGCATAATAGGTAGGCGACTGGATTACAACCTTGTCTCCCGGCTTTGTAAAGGACAAAATAGCGTTGGTAATCCCGGCTATAACACCAGGCGAAAATTCCACCCAGTCGGTTTCGATATGCCAGCCAAACCTCTTTTTCATCCAATTCTGTACGGCCTTTTGAAAGCTATTGCTGGACAGATAATAGGAGTATACGCCACAGGCTGCCTTTTCCATTACCGCCTCGACCACCGGCTGCGGGCATTTAAAATCAGTTTCCGCAATCCACATTGGCAGTACACTGTCGGGATAGGTATTCCATTTTCTGTTGCCCGTGCCTCTCAGATTAATAATTTCTTCAAAATTGTGTTGCAATAACCCCATATTTTTTACCCCCTTTTCACATTCCAGTTGCCTGCCTTATTATCTTCAAATAGGCTCGGAGCCTTCTCCATAAACGCTGCTTTCCATGCCCTCAGTTGATTTGGGTTGATTTGATGTTCCGTTGCTATCGCGCTCAATTCCTTCTCGCCGCGCAACACCTCCGGTACCAGCTTTGCCTTAAATTCCGCCGTGACTTTCCTCTTTCCCATATTTCCTGATCCCTGCCTTCCTTTTCTTTTACAGTATCAGGTTCATTCCCTAATCTCGTCATCTTTTTGCAATTCCGTGTCCAGTTTTATGGGGACATTATACTCCGGTAAAACCGAAACGTTCATTACCAATCTGCGCAGGGTAAGAGAAAGTGAGTTTATGCTGCTTTACTTGATGCGCTGGTCGTGGAAATCAAGTATGGTGTCGTCAAAAACAAACTGGCTTTGGAGAATTTCTCCGGCGTGAGTGAAAATGCAGTTTTACGGGATTTTTGGGTATGTGCCTTGCTTGCCAATATCGTTTCGGTGGCAAAAGGCGAAGCCGGTATTTTGATTGACGAGGTTAGGGAAGGCAAGAATAATTTACAACAGCATGTTCCGAACACTTCGGATTTAGTTGCCTCGCTGAAAGATGAATTTGTCAGCGCTTGCCTTGATTCTTCCCCTCAAAAGTGAAACAAACAAATCGCTCACGTGATTAATGAAATTTCCCGCTCGGTAGTCTCTATCCGTCCAGGCAGAAGCGTCTCCAGAACACCTCCGAGAAAATCCAAGTCCCATTTTAACGCCAAATCTAGCACTTGATGCGCTTAAGTTGTTGACATTGAATTTCCATCTAAAAACAGGGCAGAGGACTTGGCAGTCTGAGCAGTCCTCCGCACCCAAAACAGGTAGAATTTTATTATTTGATTAGGCCCATCTCACGATAATATTTTTCTGCGCCGGGATGGAAGGGAATGCCGACATCCTTGGCCATCATCTCGGGTGTGAGCGGTGAGAAAGCGACGTGCGCCTCTTTGATGGCGTCGATGTTTTCCACTATTGCCTTGGTGGACTGGTAGACGAACTCCTCGTCCAGTTCGCTGGAGCAAATGATGTGCTGGATCGCGCCGAGGGTCTGCACGTCATAGTTGACTCCTTGATAGGTACCAGCCGGAATGATTGTTGCAAAAAAGGCCTCATTAATTACCTTCATTTTTGCAAGTTCGTCGTCGTTGAGTTGAAGCAGCTTAATGTCCCTGGATGTTGTAATGTCTACTACGACTGAATATGGAATGGCGCCGGCGAAGCACATCATATCGATCAGGCCGTCCTTGAACTGCTCGGCAAGGTCGCTGGCCGAGCCGAATGAGGCTTTTACGTCATCGTAGGTCAGATCGTAAAGGGACAGCAATTGGCGGCACACAAGCTCGGCGGTGTTGCCGGGCGCAAAAGTACCGAGCGTTTTTCCCTTCATGTCGGCGAGGCTATTGATGCCGGAGTCGGCGCGCACCACCATGTGGGTGGGCTCAACGTAGATATATGCAATATTTCTGATTTTGTCCTGCCGCCCGTCGAACGGTTCCACACCTTTGATGCCGTCATAGGCGGTGGGCAACTGGCTCATTGCGAATGTAACCTGCCCGCTTTGCACACCGGAGACATTGCCCAAGCCAGTTCCGGGGGACGCTGTCGTCCTGATGCCGGGAATTGCATTAGGCAGGAAGTTGGCGATCACTGTGGTGCACAGGTTCCAAGAGCCGCCGACCGTTCCGCCATACAGCACCACATCGGTCGGGCGCACACCGGTGGGCGCTTGCGACGATACAGCAGACGACGAGGCCTGTGCGCTAGATGGCGCAGGAGCAGACGACGACGCCAGAGCAGAAGGTGGCGTCATCTGAGTGCCGCTGCACCCAGCCATAACAGAGGTGAGAATCATTAAGTACATCAGAGGAAAAGCAATCATTTTCTTCATTTTAATTACTCCTTATTTATTGTCTGTATAATGGGGTTAAAACCCTCGCCTTCCAGGCGAAGCCTTTAGGTTAACCTCCTGGCCAATAGTTTTAAGAGGAGGGGGGAGCCCAATATACAAGATCCGAGCTAACAATAAGAACAGCAAATTACAAGCAAGCTAACCGTAGAACCCCCCCCGTGCTTTAGGCGGCTTCCAGCCGCCATCCCGAACCCATCGGCTTCCAGCCGGTGGTGGTTCAGTTTTTTAATTGGAATGCCAATTTAATATAAGAGTTTAGGATTGCCTCATTTTTGGTGGAATATTTTTAATATCATAGGATGAATTTGGATGCAAAAATGCTATTTCATACCTTTCACAACATACCATCTTGGTGTTTTGCCGGATAACACCTCATCGACCGTTATGGCGGCGTGTATTGCCATATTTGCAAGGCTTTCCCGTGTAAACGAGGCGGTATGCGGTGAAAGTAATATCTGCGGCAATCCGCACAACTCATCTCCCTTGGCAACGGGCTCATATTCAAATACGTCCAAGGCGGCACCTGCCAGTTCCTTTTTCTGAAGGGCCGTGATCAGGGCATTTGTGTCAACCAGCTCTCCCCGCGCATAGTTGATTAGGTAAGCTGACCGCTTCATGCATTTCAAATCAGTTGCGCCAATGCATTTCCTGGTAGAGTCCATCAGGGGTATATGGAGGGTCACCACGTCGGATGTTTCCAGCAGTTCCTCCAGCGTTTCACATAACGTGACCGGAAAAGCCTCCATCTGCTCCTTATAAAAGGGGTCGTATGCGGCGATTTTCATATCAAGACCCAAAGACGCTTTTCGCGCCACAAGTCGCCCTATTTTCCCGAAGCCCACAACGCCCAGCGTTTTCCCTGAAAGCTCAATGCCCAAAATGGTGTTTCTCATATTATATTCGCCTGCCCGAACCATCCGGTCACAGGCAGTTAGGTGGCGGGCGCAGACAATTATTGCTCCGACAGTTTGCTCCGCTACGGCGTTGATGTTGGATGTCGGCCCGTTTGTGACCCAGACGCCGAACTTCTTTGCGGCTTCAAGATCAATAATGTCCACGCCCACACCGTGGCGGGCGACTACCCTCAGCTTGGACGCGGCCATAAATATCTCCCGTGTGATGCGCACATTTCGCACGATGATCGCCTCACAGTCCCGAACTGCCTCGGCGACCGCCTCTGGCGTATTGTCACAGAATAAGAGCCTATAGTTGAGCTTTCGAAGATATTCTTTCCCTGCAATATCGATATCTTCCGGAAGAAGTACAGTACTACTCAGCTTGTATCAACCCCTTTCCAACGAAACGAGTCCTTTCGCCCAGCTGGGCCTCAATTTCCATCATCCTGTTCCACTTTGTTACCATCTCGCCGCGGAATGGACATCCGGTTTTCATGAGCCTGGCCTGGATCCCCACCGCAATGTCGGATGCATGCGCGTCCTCCGTCTCGCCCGAGCGGGTGGAAACTGCCAGGGTGTACCCAAGCTGATCGGCAAGCCGGGTGGTCTTGAGCATCTCTGATACGGTTCCGGCCTGATTGATTTTAATCAGTACCGCGTTTGCCGCTTGCATATCTGCCCCCTTTTGCAACCGCGCGGCGTTGGTAGCAAAGAGATCGTCACCCACAACAAGGGTTGGCAGGCGCTCACGCATCAGTGCGAACCCGTCGTAATCGTCCTCGTGCAGGCCATCCTCAATAAACAGTATGGGGTACCTTTTACACAACTCTGCATAGTACGCGATCAGTGTATCGCGATCCAGCACGCCCCGTTCCAACTTATACAAACCGGTATCAGCGTTGTACAGTAACCCGGAGGCAACGTCAATGCCAAATCCCACCCTGCCGGAATACCCCGCCTGTTCGATCGCCTCGCTGAGAAGATCGAACGCATCCTCGTTGCGTCTCAGCGGCGGCGCAAGCGCAGTAATCTGCGCGATCAACCCGAACCGTTTCTTTAGGTTCTCATACAGGATGTGGAACATCTCCACAACGGCCCGGATGGATTCGGCAAAGGTGTCGAACCCGTAGGGAATCACAAGAAAATCTTCAAAATCGAGCTGGTTGCCTGCGGTTTTTGATCCGGAAATGAAATTGGAACAGATGACCGGTAGCCCGACGGCGTCCTTGCCGCCTAGATAGCCGTATAGCTGAAGGTTATGTACCAGCGCTCCGCCGCGCGCTACTGCAAGAGATACTGCCGTCATGGCGTTGCTGCCTAAGCGGCTCTTGTTTGGCGTGCCGTCCAGATCAATCATTAGCTGATCGATCTTTTCCTGCTCATCGACGGGAACGCCTGCTAACAGCGGCGAAATCAAATTGTTTACTGCCGCGACGGCCCTCAACACGCCCTTTCCCATATACCGCTGCATGCCGTCACGCAAATCGATTGCCTCATAATCGGATACTGAGATACCGGACGGCGCAGAAGCGCGAACAACCGCTCCTCCTTCCAACGCAACGTCAACTTCCACCGCCGGAATTCCCCTGCCGCTAATGATTTCCCGAGCCTTCACCGAAAAAATTCGTTCTCTCTTAATAAAAATACCCCCCTTTTGTGATAACAACACTCTCTTTTAACTATTCCACCAGCTCAATCACCATTTCCAGTTCCACAGAGGCGTTAAACGGGAGTTCCGCAACACCCACCGCGGATCTTGCGTGCTTACCGTTGTCGCCATACAGCTTGTGCAGGAGATCGGACGCCCCATTTAACACGGCGGGCTGTTGATTAAAGCCCGGGGCGCTGTTGACAAAGCCAACTAACTTGACAATCTTTTGAACTTTGTCAAGTTCTCCTATCGCAGCCTTTAACGCCGCGAGGCAGTTTAGGCAGGCGTCACGTGAGGAGAAATACGCTTCCTCTTTACTCACCGTGTCGCCGACCTTTCCAACATACCGGCGCACACCGTTGATGCGGGCGGTCTGTCCGGAAAGATACACGATATTTCCAGCAATTTGCACCGGAATATATGCTCCGACCGGAACCGGCGCGTTTGGAAGCTCCAATCCATACTCTTCAATTAGATTTTCAACCCTCATCTTCTCATTCCTTCCCTTATAAACCGTAATCTTCACAAAGCTTATCCAAAACCCCGTACAGCGCCTCGCCTCCTTCGACGACATCGGTCGGGATATCTATATATTTGTCCAGCGTTTCGCTGTCCTTAAAGCCGGACCCAGTTACAACTGCAACCACGATGTCCTTTTTTTTAAAGCCGCCCTGCTTTGCTATATTGTAAGCCGAAGCCACAGCGACCGCGGACGAGGGCTCGCAGAAAATTCCAACCTTGGCCAGTCGCTGCCAAGTCTTCAGCAGATCCTCATCGGAGACATGAACGCCGCTGCCACTGGATTCCACGACCGCGCGAAGCGTTTCGTTACCAAGCAGTTCGGGATTGGATACGGCGATTGCACTGGCGACGGTTACTCCTTTTTCCACGCCTGGCACCCGATCGAGTCTGGCGTTGATTGCGGCTACAATCGGCCCACAAGCTTCCGCCTGGCAGGCAACCATTTTGGGAAACGCGTCATCCACCAAGCCGATTTCTCGGAGTTCCTTGAAGCCTTTCCATGCCTTCACGATAGACATGCCGCCTGCCGCGGGTTGCAACACATATGTAGGACATTTCCAACCAAGGCCCTGTGCTATTTCATAAGCGTAGGTTTTCTTACCCTCATACCGAAACGGATTATCAGTCCCGCAGTCGTACCAATGATACCGCCGACTGGCGACCATATCGCGGTAGATCCTGTTCATCTCCGAATAATGGGCTTTCAGCTTAATAAGATGAGCTCCGTAGAACAGTGCCTGCGCTACCTTTGGTGTGGGTGTCGTGTGCGGGCAGACTACGACGCTCTTCATGCCCGCCCGCGCTGCGTATCCGGCTGTGGAGGCCGCCTTATTACCGGTGGAATCACAGGAGAGGGTCTGATAGCCGAACTCTCTGGCTTTGGTGGCGGTGACGGCAATGGATCGGTCTTTTAGCGATCCAGTGGGCTGGCCGGCATCGTTCAGGATATAGAACTTGCCCACCCCTATTTCATCGGCAAGCTCGGTACAATCCAACAGTGGTGCTCCGCCCTCGCCTAACGTGACGATTCGGTCAAAATAAACAACCGGCATAAGCTCCCGGTAGCGCCAGATATCGTTTGGGCGGCTTTCGATTTTAAGGCCACTCCAGTCCCGTTTGAGCTGTCCATAATCATACTGCGGATCCAAAAGGTTTCTGCACTTTGGGCAAAGCAACAAATCTTCTTCCGGTTCAAAGCTGCTATTACATTTTTTGCACTGCAGCCCCTGGAAATAAATATTTTTCATCCTTAAGCCTCCTTGTATAATAAGAACCTGTATTCAAAAAAAGCAAGGGATCAAAGGATAAACGTCACTAGCATTGCTCTTCTGTTTCAAACCGCTTCATAAATTCCATCAGGCTCATTGCTTCCTGTCGTGCCATTTTATCATCCCCGCTCCGTTTTCTTCTATTTAATCACATTATGCTCCGTTTGGATAGTCATGTTTTGAAATGATGGAGCGAATTAGCAAGATATTTCCAAGTGAACCAGGGCTGCGGACGGCAAAGAAATATATGCAGGGACTACTGAGACCGATAGAACGGAAAAACGGATGGCAAATGGCGGAAGCAGTAGGAGAAACGACGCCATATGTGATGCAGCAATTCCTCTACCGTGGTCAATTCAGCGCAGATGATCT
>Ga0153947_1000852_pt1 | contig 14783 bp, 12 predicted proteins | sample TSNJ031MetaG_FD_104697 | JGI IMG/M metagenome (GOLD analysis project Ga0153947, IMG submission 104697) | Attine ant fungus gardens microbial communities from New Jersey, USA - TSNJ031 MetaG | ecosystem: Host-associated > Fungi > Mycelium > Unclassified | place: USA: New Jersey, Wharton State... | reverse complement strand
TACATTAAAGGGCAGCCTCCCTTCATCCTTGGCAGGGATACGTCATATATTGGCACCCTCATTGACGATCTTGTGGTAAAGGGCTGCAATGAGCCGTACAGAATGATGACCTCACGGTCGGAATACCGGCTCTTGCTCCGCCAGGACAACGCCGACCTGCGCTTGACCTCATTGGGGTATGAGGTAGGACTGGTCTCCGAAGGACGGTATAAGCGTTTGTTGGAAAAGAGACGTCAAATTGAGGGGGAGCTTCTCCGGGTGGAGAAGGCCGTTGTTTCGCCCACGGAGGAGGTTAATAAGCTGTTATGTGATAAAGGGACAGCCCCAATTCGTACAGGAGCAAAGTTGGCGGATTTGATCAAACGGCCACAGTTGAGCTACGCCGATCTGTCCCCTTTTGATAAGAATGCTCCCCAATTGCCGGATGAAGTTAGGGAGCAGGTCGAAATCGGATTAAAATATGAGGGCTATATCAAGCGCCAGCAGGCGCAGGTGGAACAGATGCGCAGGCTGGAGAACCGTTTGCTGCCGTCCGGGGTGCGCTATCAGGACATTCATGGCTTGCGGCTGGAGGCCAGGGAAAAACTTAGCAGGCAGCGACCTGTGAATCTTGGGCAGGCTTCACGCATATCGGGGATATCGCCAGCGGATATAGCGGTATTAATGATCTACCTTGAACAATATAAAAAGGGGGAAGGTGTGGATACTGATGGTGCGGGAGAGCTTTAGTCAAGCGCTGACAGGATATTTCGAGGATGCCGGGCTCCCCCTCAATAGCCGTCAAGCGGATCAATTTACCGGCTATAAAGAGCTGCTGGTGGAATACAACAAAAAGGTGAATTTGACGGCTATAACAGATGATGCGGGGATCGCGGAGAAGCACTTTTTGGATTCCGGCCTTATCTTAAAACACATTGATATTAAAAAAGGGGCCAAGATCGCCGATATAGGGACCGGTGCCGGCTTTCCCGGCATACCGTTAAAAATACTCCGGCCGGATCTGGAGTTGACCTTAATAGATAGCCTGAATAAGCGTATTTTGTTTTTGAAGCAGCTAATGAGCACTTGCGGATTATCAGCCAACGCTGTCCACATGCGGGGAGAGGAAGCCGGACGGCTGCCCGTATACCGTGAGGAATTTGCCTTGGTCACGGCTAGGGCGGTGGCGGCCTTGCCGGCGCTAACGGAGGTCTGCTTGCCTTTGGTAGCGGTGGGAGGCCGCTTTGTAGCCATGAAAGGAACGTTAGAGACGGTTAAGCGGGAACTGGAGTCCGCAGAAAACGCGGTTAAAATACTGGGTGGGGAGGTGGAAGATATGATTTCATACCATCTGCCCTCTGATGATGAAAGAACCCTGGTAGTAGTGAAAAAAATATCGCAGACACCGCCAAAATATCCAAGGCAAGGCGTCAAAATTTCCAAACAGCCTCTAAAGTGACAGCAGTTTTTAGGAGAAGAAAAGGGAAACGATAAAATTTTGTAAATGTAAATATATGGAAATCTAAAATAATATGTGCTATCATATAAGCTATAAACTAAAAGTATATGTTGATGCAAAAGGAAGTATGCATCAAGGGGGAGAGAAGGGGCGTGATGGCACTGCAAAATATGTTTTCTAAGGGAGAAAAGGTGATCAATAAGGTGGTCAGCTTGCCTATTGATAGCGTATACCCTAATCCTGCCCAACCAAGAAAAAGCTTTAGCATAGCGGATTTAAACTCGCTGGCTGAAAGCATTCGGTCCAACGGTATCCTCCAGCCATTAACTGTTCGAAGAGCGGGAGATAAATATGAGTTGATCGCCGGTGAGAGGCGGCTAAAGGCCGCTAAGCTGGTGGGCCTTGAAACCATACCATGTATTATTGTGGATGCCTCTGACCAGGAGTCTGCTGTTTACGCTGTTCTGGAAAATTTACAGCGGGCGAACCTGACCTTTTTTGAAGAAGCACGGGCCTACCATTCGCTCATCCATGACTGGCATATTACACAAGAGCAAGCGGCTACCAAGCTGGGAAAGGCACAGCCCACCATTGCTAATAAGCTGCGTCTTTTGCGGCTGAGCTCTGATGAGGAAGAGCTGATTCTTGAGAATGGCCTCACCGAGCGCCATGCCAGAGCGCTGTTGAGAATAGAGGATGCTGATACCCGGATTAAGGTGATTGAAAATATTGTTACCAGGAACTTGAACGTAAATCAAACTGAAGAATTAATAGAACAGCTCCTCACAAAAAGAAAGAAATCCAAGAAAAAATTGCCCACGATCCTGATAAAAGATATCCGCATCTTTTTCAACACCATGGACAGGGCCATTGACCTGATGAAGAACGCGGGTGTGGATGTAAAGGGAACAAAGATTGATCACGACGACCATATAGAATATGTGGTGCTCATTGCAAAAGATGAGGAAAAGAAAGCCGAAATCTCATAGGATATTTCTCCTGACATCAGGTTGAAATATAACACAAAACCCCTTAGCTGATTTTACGAAAAGAGCGCAAAGCCAATTGGTCACTGGCTTTGCGCTCTTTTCAATGTTAAAATGTTCCACGTGGAACATTTTATAGGAATCTTCAATTAAAGTATAATTAAAATTTTTTCAAACCACACGGACCAGGCCACAAGAGAAATTTTATTTATTGCGGATTTAAACAAGGATTAGTATTAGTTGTGGGGATGTTCACCAACAAAATTAAGAATATGGCGCATATAGTCGCTAACTTCAACGAAAATAGAGTTATTTTGTGAAGGCGCACTGCATTTTAGTTTAGATTGTGGTATAATAACCGCAGAGGCGGCGGTTATTATACGGGTTTATAGGCCCGTCTGCGGCGATGGCTAATTATACCATATCCGCTTCGCTTCTATGTTATGATCGCAAAGATGAAATCGGCGTTGGGAGAGCAAAAGCATGGGAAAAATAATCGCGATAACCAATCAGAAAGGCGGCGTGGGAAAAACTACCACAGCCGTAAATCTTTCAGCGGCGGTGGCCGCCAAGGGGCCAAAGGTGCTTGTGGTGGATATAGACCCCCAGGGGAGCGCCAGCAGCGGGTATGGAATCAATAAGCGGGGGATAGAGGTATCTGTATATGATACCATTATTGGAGAAGCGAAGACGGCGCCTGCGATTTTGCACACTAAGTTTAAAAATGTGGATATACTGCCGTCCAACATTTCTTTGGCCGGGGCGGAGATCGAACTGGTGGACATGGAGCAGCGTGAAATCCGACTGAAACAGGCCCTTTCCCAGGTGCGGGACCAGTACGACTATATTTTTATAGATTGCCCTCCTTCACTGGGGCTGATTACGATTAACGGATTGACTGCGGCGGACACCATTCTGGTTCCAATCCAATGCGAATATTACGCTTTGGAGGGGTTATCCCAATTGATGGCCACGGTGCGGTCGGTTAAGCGCCTTTATAACAGCACGTTGGAAATTGAGGGCGTGTTGCTGACCATGTATGACGGTCGTCTTAACTTGACGATACAGGTGGTAGAAGAAGTTAAAAAATTCTTTCCTAAAAAAGTGTATAAGGCGACCATCCCCAGAAACGTCAGGCTCTCCGAAGCCCCCAGCTTTGGCCAGCCCATCCTGTACTATGACCGCTATTCTAAAGGTTCGCTGGCGTATAATGATATTGCCCGGGAGCTGATAAATAATCAGAGGGGAGGGGAATAGGCTATGGCGCAAAAAAAGAGAGGCCTTGGCAAAGGGTTAGACGCCCTCTTTGAAGACAATGCCACCAATGATCCCGCTGGTTCGGTGGAGCTCAAAATATCCGAAATCGAACCCAATAGGGCCCAGCCGCGTAAAAGTTTTGACCAAGAGACATTGGCGGAGCTGGCGGAATCCATCAAACAGCACGGCGTGTTGTCTCCATTGCTGGTACGCCCCTTACCCCAGGGCAACTATCAATTGGTGGCCGGTGAGCGGCGCTGGCGGGCGGCCCGTATGGCAGGGCTTTCGGAGGTCCCCGTGATTATCCGGGAGATGGGCGACACCGAGGCCACGGAAATTGCCCTGATTGAAAACCTGCAACGTGAAAACCTAAACCCCATTGAGGAGGCCATGGGCTTCCGCAGGCTTATGGAGGAGTTTGCGTTTACCCAAGAAGATGTGTCCCGGCGGGTGAATAAGTCCAGATCCTCTGTGGCCAATGCGTTGCGTTTGTTGCACCTGCCGGACGCTACATTAAGGCAGGTGGAGAACGGCCTGCTCAGTACGGGCCATGCCAAGGCCTTGCTGGCGTTGGAGGAAGAGGGGCAGATTATTGAACTGGCCGACGCCATTGTGAAGGGCGGCATGTCAGTGCGTGAAGCGGAAAAAGCTGTCCGAAACCTCGCGCCCAAGGAGGGGGCGGGCACCCGAAAGGGAAAGATGGCAGCCTTTCCCACAGAGACCTACTACAAAGAATTAGAAATCAGCCTCCATGAGGGGTTGGGGCGGAAAGTTAAGATTAATCAAGCGGGAGGAAAAGGCACCCTTGTGCTGGAATTTTTTGACAAAGAAGATTTAAGGGAGTTGGCCAAGAGACTATATGGAGGATAACGTAAGGCAACTCCACGCAATTATAGATAGCGCCAACGATCATGGAATTCATTCGAATTCATAGCGGTGGCTTATAAAAAAATGCTTTTGATAACCCCTTTACTGATGGATAAGGGGTGTATGTAAAGGCGAAGGATAGGTGAAACGGCTTGCCATTTGTTGACGAAAACAGAAGCTTTTATTATAGAGACATGGTGATCCCGGAGTATGCGGTGGATCTGCACCGCAACCTGAGAATCTCCAATCTGCAGAGGTTTATGCAGGATACCAGCGCCATGCAGTTGGCAGAGCTGGACTGGCCCTATGAGAAGCTATTCCAAAAGGGCTATGTCTATTTGCTGACCTGGTACCGGCTCCAGCTTTTCCGGCCCATAAAGGCCCATGAAAGCATACGGATATATACCTGGCCACGCACCATCAAAGGGGCTAGGATATACAGGGATTTTTCCGCAAAGGATCATGAGGACAAGCTGATAGCGGAGGCTAGTACGGTATGGGTATTAGCGAATGCCGTTACCCACAAGATTGAGAATCCCAGCGCCACACCTCTAAAGGAGCTGCGGATGCAGCCTCATCTGGGCCTATCCATTCCAGAGGCGGCTAAGATCAGGCCGCCCAAGGATATGGCGGAGATAGGTGTCCGCAGGGTCCGTTACTCCGATGTGGACTTCAACGGGCACCTGACCAACAGCAATTATAGTGATATTTTTTGTGACGAAATGGGCGTTGACCTGAACCGCTATTGGATTCAGGAATATCAAGTTAACTTCCATAAGGAGGCCCTATTGGGGGACGTGATCCAGCTTGCCGGGGAAATTCGGCAGGAGGAGGATAGGTTGATCGGTTTCCTGTTGGGGAATGTGGAGGATAGGGCTTGTTTTGACATCCAGGCAAGGTGTACACCCTTTGAAGCGGTTGGCGCCTAGCGGAAATTGATTTAGAGGCGTGGGAAAATCCCATCTTTAAGATAACGGTGATATTTATTGTTGGGGACAATGCAGTATGGATTTATTTATGATAAAAGCAACAAAATTGCGAGCTTTGCTTATTTTTATGGATGAATTATAGCAAATAGTTGATAAATGCAACCATATCAAAAAGTGATATTGCTGTGAAATCATGAATGCCATTGGCGTTCATGATTTTATGTGATTTTATATAAAACCTGAAGATGCTTTGGAGGAGTAACATTGATTCGTAATGATTTGCGTAATATTGCCATAGTGGCCCACGTAGACCACGGAAAGACCACCTTGGTGGATGAAATGCTCAAGCAGGGCGGAGTATTTCGGGAAAACCAGGTAGTCAGCGACAGGGTAATGGATTCCAATGATTTGGAGCGGGAGCGGGGCATCACCATCCTCTCCAAGAATACGGCTGTCCAATATGGCGATATCAAAATTAATATTGTGGATACCCCCGGCCACGCCGATTTTGGAGGCGAGGTGGAGCGGGTGCTTAAAATGGTCAACGGTGTGCTGCTGTTGGTGGACGCCTTTGAGGGGCCTATGCCCCAGACTCGCTTTGTGCTGCAAAAGGCGTTGGAGCTGGGCCACCGGGTAATTGTGGTTGTCAATAAAATGGACCGGCCTGACGCCCGCCTGGACGAGATTGCCGATGAGGTGCTGGAGCTTCTGTTGGAGCTTGACGCCAACGAGGAACAATTGGACAGCCCCGTAATTTATTGCTCTGGCCGGGACGGTACGGCAGCCTTGGATTATGCGCAACCGGGAACAGATTTGATCCCCTTATTTGATAAAATCATTGAGTACATTTTGCCGCCGGAGGGGGATGAGGGCGGGCACCTGCAAATGCTGGTGTCCTCTGTGGACTACAATGAATATGTGGGACGGATCGCCACCGGCCGGATCGAACGGGGTAGTGTTGCCGCCAATATGGAGGTGATGGTTGCCGGCTATCACGGGGGCAAGAATCCTTATAAGGCCAAGGTGGCTGGCCTCTATGAATTTAAAGGCCTATCCAAGGAACAGGTGGAGCGGGCCACTGTAGGGGACATTGTCTCCATTTCCGGCATTGAGGATATCACCATTGGCGACACCATTTGCGCCATGGAAAATGTGGAGCCGTTGCCTTTCGTGAAGATATCGGACCCCACGGTGGAGATGACCTTTTCCGTCAATGACAGTCCCTTTGCCGGGCGGGAAGGTAAATTTGTCACCAGCCGGCAACTGCGGGACCGCCTGTTTCGGGAACTGCTAAAGGACGTTTCCTTGAAGGTGGCTGAGACCGACAGCAGCGAAAGCTTTGTCGTCTCCGGCAGGGGAGAGATGCACCTGTCCATTCTCATTGAAAATATGCGGCGTGAAGGCTATGAGTTTCAGGTCAGCACCCCCAGGGTGCTGTACAGGGAGATAGACGGCGTGCGCTGTGAGCCCATCGACCGGTTGGTTATTGATGTCCCGGAGGAGTCTTTAGGTGCAGTTATGGGAAAAATAGGCCCGCGAAAGGGAGAATTGTTGCAGATGCAACCTGTAGGCAGCCGGATGCGGATTGAATTCCTCATTCCTTCCAGGGGGCTCTTTGGATATAGGGGGGAGTTTCTCACCGACACCAGGGGGGAGGGGATTCTCAGTACCGTGTTTGATGGATACGCTCCCTATAAAGGGGATATCTCCCGCCGGCAGCTTGGGTCGCTCATCGCCTTTGAAACAGGCGAAGCGGTGGCCTACGGCCTTTACAACGCTCAGGAGCGAGGCGTCCTGTTTATTGGCCCCGGCACCCCTGTATACGAGGGGATGGTAGTGGGGTACAGCCCGAAGGCCGAGGATTTAGCGGTGAATGTCTGTAAGAAAAAGCATGTCACCAATATGCGGGCCTCCGGCAGTGACGACGCCTTGCGCCTCACACCGTACCGCCAAATGAGCTTGGAAGAGTCCTTGGAATTTATCAAGGACGATGAGTTGGTGGAGGTTACCCCGGAAAATATCCGGCTGCGCAAGCGGATTCTGGACAATAGCTTGCGGCTGAAGGACGCCAACCGGAATAAGTGACCTTTATACGAATCTTCAATTAAAGCATAAATAAAATTTCTTAAAACCACGTGGATTAGGCCGCAACAGAAATTTTATTTATTGCGGATTTATACGAAGATGAGTATTAGAATGCGGCTTTAGATGTGGGCCGTTGACACAAATAGCAAGGAAGTCCTGCCAAAGCGGCAGGACTTCTTTTATTCCGCCCTATACCAGGCCTCCATCAATGCCGCTACAGAGGAGTACCTTTCCGCCCGGTCAGGGTTCACCGCTTTTAAGGCGACGGCATACCTCGCCTGGGACGCCTCCCAGTTCTCCGGAAGATAGCCGGCCCCGCCACCCATTAATTCAAAGGCCAAGGCCCCCATACAAAATATATTTGACCGCTCATCTATTACTGCGCCTAAAGTAAATTCTTCCGGTGACATGTACCTGCTTGAGCCCCACATCCGGCCCATAGTATTGCGTACAGGTTTCTTTTGATAAAACTCCACATCGCAAAGCATCACCTGTTTTGTATCAAAATTATACAAAACGCAGCCGTCATAAAAATCGATGGCGATATAACCCTTCTCGTGGACATGCTGATGGAATTCCAGCACCCGGGCATATATCTCCAGCTTATCCCGTATCGGTAGCTGGAGGAACCGGCCCTGGTTGCCGTACTGCCTCCCCATGCATACTCCATCAAACCAATCCTGCACCATGAGATACCCTCCGGGAACGGTTTTTGTCTCCACCACGGGCGTCAATAGGGGATGCTGCAGGTCGTCATAAACGCTAATCGTGGCCATTAACCGCTCTATTGCCTCCTGCCCACTGACGAGGCCCCTGGTGGTAGGCGCGCCGGCCAACTTTAAAAACAGCCTTTTCCCTGCCGACTCCACACCAAAACACAGATTCCCCGAATCTTGGTCATCATATATTTTAAAGGGTTCTCCATACGCTTTTATAAATGAAAAGTCAAAATCATCCTTCAGTTGAAATTGCAATCTGCCTAAGTCAATGGTGACCATTAACATTACCCCCTTTAAGGCAAAAAAAGCAAATTTTCCTTAAGAAAATCTGCTCTCTATGATTGGCCTTCGACGCTTAAAATTGATAAGATAGTCATTTGCAATACTGTTTATACTCATCCCTCTCACTCACCATCATTCTGAAGGTCCCCCTCCGAATCCTGATTCTCATACAGCTCGGCGTACACCTCTCCAGGAAGGGCCCTGTCGGCGCCGAAGCAGATATAGACGCAGGACACCGCCATTAAAATGCCCACTACAATGTCCAGAAGATAGCTCATCTCCACGATAACGGGGACGGCGCTTTGAACCTCCTGCATTTGAATGTAAATTTTGCCCATTGCGTTGGTGATGCTGAACAGAGATCCCGTGAGCCCGAAGATAACCATCTTTTTTTGATGATTTTTCTTGCCAAAGCCGGAAACCACATAGGCGTTTGAGAGAAAAAACAGGGTAATAAAGATATAGGACAAAATTTCAAAGAGATGCTCTGAGATATTTAAGATGGTTTGATAACCAATAAAAGTTCTCCACAACATAGTGATGGACCATAAAATGGGAACCACCATCATGAGATACATCAATGTGTTGCTGGTTTTGCGCAGGGCAAATAAAATAGCCAACACCAGAAAGGCAAGCCCGCACGACAGCCCTACAATATCGGAGAGTTCCATCCCAAGGATGCCTGCAGCCGGATACTTGGACTGGACCTGAATGAGATAGATAATGATTATGACGAGGCCCATGGCGCAATAGCATAACCCTAATCCTACGGTTCCATATTTTAGCGGCTGGTCTAAATACTGTTTCTTCATGGATACTGACAAAAGGATTAGCGCCACTGCCACAATTACCACAACAGCCAACAGCCAAATGCTAATATGGGAATCGTTATAAAAGCCGGTTACCGGGTCAATCACCGTCATATACTGCCAAATTCTCAAAGGTACCGCCGCCGCCAGGGCAACGGCATAGATAACAAAAGTCAACGCCATCATGCGCGTTTCAGCCTCTTTTCTTGGTTTCTTATACTGCCAAAAATATCGTTTGTCCAATCAAGAGCTTCATCTTGATTGCCATATCAGCGCGTGTGCTTATCAGCACCTTACAGCAACATTAGCGAGTATAATTTTAACACACAATGCCTTGGATTACAATCTAAATAAGGAAGGCGGACAGCCTATATATCAATAGACAATATCCTTGGAGCCAAATATTTCTTCCGCCTGGATCACGTCCAGCTTAATCTGTGCCACCAATGCTTCCAAGGATTCAAAACGCTGCAGCTCCCTCAAGTAGGCCAGCAAGCCTACCCGCACCTGACAGCCATATAAATTTTCATCCGCCCCAATGAGATGGGTTTCACACACCGGGCGGTCCACCCCCACTGTCGGATTGTCCCCGATACTGGTGACAGCCGGAATCAACCGGCCCTCCACCACGCCAAAGGAGGCATATACACCGAACCTTGGCACAGCTTGATCCTCTTTATAATATTGGTTTAGGGTGGGGAATCCCAACTCGCGGCCCAGACGTTTACCCTCCATGACCGAGGCAGAGTAGGAGTAGCATCTGCCCAACATACCCTCCACACCAGGTATATCCCCTTGGGCCAGGCATCGCCGGATACGGGTGGAGGAGATGGGTTTCCCCTGGTACAGCACCGCATCACTCACCTCTACCCCAATTCCCAGGGCCTTGCTTTGCTTTTTTAGGGCATGGATATTTCCTGTGGCCCCCTTACCGTAGCGGAAGTCAGACCCGCAGCTCACCACCCTGGCCCCAAGCTTTTTATGGAGAATCCCGTTCACAAAATCCTCCGGTTCCACGCCACAGAACTCGCCAAACTCCGGAATCACCAGCACATCCACCCCCATCTCCCGGCAAAGGCGCTGTTTTTCATCCATATCCAGAATTTTTGCGCTGGCCTTGCCGCTGGTGGGGGCGCTTCCGCTGGTAGTAAAGGAGAATACGCAAGCCCTAAGGCCCTGGCCCTTATAGGCCAGGGCCTTCCGCATCACCTCTTGATGGCCTAGATGCACGCCGTCAAAGAATCCTACCGCCACCGCGGTGGGCGCAGCCAACGGCTCCATGACCAGGGTTGTTCTGGTGTCCATTACCGCAAATCCCCCTGTGCAAAAATTCTTCGGCTTCGCAGGAAATCCCCTTCCCGCTGGGCCAATCCCAAAAACAACTCGTCGCAGTAAACCCGCAAAAGCTTATTTTCCGGCACAATGATTTCCACGGCAATATGGATTGGTATCCCGACCCCATTGAGAAATTGCCGGGCCTGTTCCTGGGGTAGAGCAACCCTGTCCCATTGCGAAAAGGCGGTGTCAATGGGGGCGATAAAGCTCATATCTCCCTCCCGGGCCATCCCCTCAATCGCCTCCAGCGAATGGCACTGTTCCAGGGGATACCCGCAAGCCCTCGTCCGGACCAGCCGGATCAACACCGCCCCACATCCGAGAGCCCGCCCAATATCAGCGCAAAGGGTCCGTATGTAGGTGCCCTTTGCGCAAGCCACATGAATGGTATACTCGGCCCGCTCTTCCTCTACAGCCAGCAAATCCAGTTCATAAACCTCCACTTGCCGCACAGGCCGCTCCACCTCTATCCCTTTACGGGCAAGATCATAGAGGCGCTTGCCATCCACCTGGATGGCGGAATACATAGGAACCTGTTGCCTAAGGATGCCTTTAAAGGAGGGCAGGATTGCCTCTACAGCCTCTTTACGTATATTTACCGGAGCTTGGGACCGCATCACCACAGTTCCCGTAATATCCTGGGTATCGGTTTCCTCCCCAAGCCGGAAGGTGGCCGTGTAGGACTTGTCGTGATCCTCCAAAAAAGGAATCGCCCGTGTGGCTTTCCCGGCAAACACCGGCAATACACCGGTGGCCATAGGGTCCAGAGTACCCGTGTGACCCATCTTTTTGGTCTTTAAGATGCCCCGCAGTTTGGCGATCACATCAAAGGAGGTAAATCCCTCCGGCTTGTTCACTAACAGAATTCCGTCCACCATCTAACCGCCCAACGCCTTTCCTACAGCCGCGACAACCATCTCTTTTGCCGTCTTCACAGGGACCTTCAAAAAGCAGCCCGCCGCTCTGGCATGCCCGCCACCTCCTAAGGTCTGCGCCAAGGCTGTGGCATCCACCGCCTCACTGGTGCGGAAGCTGACCTTGCAGCCGCCGGGCCTCTCTTGTATGGTCGCGCCTACATCCACCCCTTCAATCTGCCTGGGCAGGGCAGAAATGCCTTCAATTTCGTATTCGTCGGCGCCGCTTTGCTCCATGAGCGCATGTGTAACCGCCACCAAAGCGCAGCGTCCGCCGTAATAGAAGTCCAGTGTGTTGTAGACCTCCCGCTCCACCGCGATCCGGGCGGGGGATTTTGTGTCAAACATAAGGGTATTGATCATTCCATAGGGGGCGCCGGCCTCCATCATTTCCGCGGCTATCCGGTGGGTTCTGGCGGAGGTGTTGGTAAACTTAAAGCATCCGGTATCGGTGGCAAGGCCGGTGTAAATACATCCCGCGATCTTGGCGTCCAGCTCCACCCCCATGGCTAGAATCACCTGATAGATGACCTCGGTGGTGGCGGCGCAGATTTCTACCAGGGTATTTTTGGCATACCCCACATTGGAAGGATGGTGGTCAATGCATAGATCGATGTAAGGGACCAAAGGCTCCAGCTTTTCTCCCAGAAGCTGGGTGTCCGCCACATCCACCGCCACAATCAAGTCCGGCTTGATTTTTTCTACAGGCGCCTGATCCTCAGGATATAGAAAGTTGTACCGGGAGGGAAAGTTATCGTGGCAAAGCACCTGGGCCTGTTTGCCCAGGCTTAATAGGGCATAGTAAAGTGCAAAGCCGCTGCCCAGGGTATCCCCGTCCGGACTTTTGTGGCAAAGGATCAAGATACGTTTATGATCTAGAAGCATTTGTGCCGCGTGGCCGATTTGCATGGCGCCGTCCTCCTTTTGTGGTGTCTACCTCTTCCCAGTTGTACGAATCCTCAACTAAAGTGCACATAAAAGTTCTTAAAACCGCGCGGACCAGGCCGCAACAGGAATTTTATTTATTGCGGATTTAACGAAGATTCGTATTAGATAAAAAGAAAAGGGCCAGGGGTTGCCGGGGAAATGACAATAATGCCATTCCCTCACCCGCCGGACCTTACTCACAAGATTATTCCTCGTCCTTTTTGTTGAGCCTGTCAATTTTCTTGGCTAGCTCGGCGCTGTATTCAATGGAGTCGTCAGCCACAAATTTCAGCTCCGGGCTCTTGCGCATCTTCAGGCGGTTGCCCAGTTCAGTGCGCACGTAACCGGCGGCGTGCTTTAACCCCTCTACAGCTTCTTTGGCAGCTTCTATGCCGTTCATGGAGCTGATATATACTGTGGTATAGGACAGGTCATTGGACACCTTTATCTTGACGACTGAAAGCAGGCTATTGTTTACCCTGGGGTCTTTCATTTCCCGCATAATCGCGGCAATCTCTCTCTGAATATCGGTGGTGGCTCTGTCAATTTTATGTCCAGCCATACAGCCTCTCTCCCTTCATAGTTCAATACCTTATCTATTATTTTCCCGGCCCAAGACACCAGCGCGGGCAGATCATATATTAGTCTTCCCTGTATTCTTCCGTAATATAGGCTTCAAAGATGTCTCCCTCTTTGATATCGTTAAACTTTTTAAGGCCGATACCGCATTCAAAGCCTGAACGGACCTCCTTGACATCGTCCTTGAAGCGCTTGAGGGAATCAATTTCATCCTCCGCCACAACGATGCCGTCCCGAACCACGCGGACCATTGCGCTTCGCTGGATATGGCCGTCCTGAACATAGCAGCCGGCGATGGTGCCCACACTGGAAATTTTGTAGGTGGTCCGCACCTCAATGCGGCCAATGTTGACGTCCCTAAATTTGGGGGCCAGCATGCCCTTCATGGCGGCCTTCACGTCGTCGATGGCGTCATAGATGACCCGGTACATCCGCACATCCACGCCCTCGAGCTCCGCGTTTGCTTCGGCTACCGGATCCGGACGGACATTAAAGCCTATAATGATTGCGTTGGAGGCGTCGGCAAGCATGACGTCGGATTCACTGATGGCCCCTACGCCGCCATGAATAACCCGTACACGCACCTCCTCATTGGAGAGCTTCTCCAAGGATTGCTTGACAGCCTCAACGGATCCCTGCACATCGGCCTTGACCACCACAGCCAATTCCTTCATATCGCCCTCGGCAATCTGTGAGAACAGGTTATCAAGCGTGACCTTTTTATATTGGCTAAACTGCTGCTCACGCTCGGCGTGGCGGCGCTGTTCGGCAAATTCGCGGGCCAGCTTCTCGTCCGCGACGGCGTTAAATATATCACCTGCGCTGGGCACCTCGGCCAGGCCGGTGATCTCCACCGGCACGGAAGGGCCTGCTTCATTGATACTGCGGCCATTGTCATCCAGCATGGCCCGTACACGGCCAACAGCTGTGCCCGCAATAACGGTATCTCCAGTATGGAGGGTGCCGTTCTGTACCAGGATGGTGGCTACAGGGCCACGGCCCTTGTCCAATTTGGCTTCGATAACGGTGCCTTTTGCCGGCCGGTCCGGGTTGGCCCTGAGTTCCTTTAGATCGGCGGTGAGCTGTACCATCTCCAACAGTTCATCAATGCCGGTGCGCTCCTTGGCGGAAATGGGGACGCAAATGGTCTCGCCGCCCCACTCCTCGGGCACTAACTCATATTCGGTTAACTCCTGCTTTACCCGGTCGGGGTTGGCGTCCGGTTTATCCATCTTATTGATGGCGATGATGATTGAAATTCCTGCCGCCTTGGCGTGGTTGATGGCCTCTATGGTCTGCGGCATTATGCCGTCGTCGGCGGCCACCACCAGAATGGCAATATCGGTTACCTGTGCGCCCCGGGCGCGCATGGAGGTGAAGGCGGCGTGTCCCGGCGTATCCAGGAAAGTGATATGCTTTTCCCCCACCTTGACGCGGTAAGCGCCGATATGCTGAGTAATGCCTCCGGCCTCGGTGGAGATTACGTTTGCGCTTCGGATGGCATCCAGTAAGGAGGTCTTGCCATGGTCGACGTGACCCATAACCACCACAACAGGACTGCGCTCTGCCAGGTTTTCATCCGTATCCTCAGCCGCATCAAACAGCCGTTCCTCAATGGTGACAGTGACCTCCTGCTCCACCTTTGCCCCCAATTCC
>Ga0153947_1000851_pt1 | contig 14788 bp, 9 predicted proteins | sample TSNJ031MetaG_FD_104697 | JGI IMG/M metagenome (GOLD analysis project Ga0153947, IMG submission 104697) | Attine ant fungus gardens microbial communities from New Jersey, USA - TSNJ031 MetaG | ecosystem: Host-associated > Fungi > Mycelium > Unclassified | place: USA: New Jersey, Wharton State... | reverse complement strand
TCTGTTACGCAAAGCGGACAAAGGAATCTGATGACATTGTTGTATGTTCCTGCTGCTTCCAGTAGCAGCCCCTGCTGTGTTGCTTCATTTACAATTGCCGTTACGATCTCTGCGTTTGCTTCTTTGCCTGCCTTAGTCTTTACAAATTCAACGCCCATCATAGCACCGACGCCTCTGCAGTCACCCACTACTTCATATTTCTCTTTCCATTCATTAAACTTGCTCATGCACTTCTCTGCGATTGCCCTTGCTTTTGCAGGATAGTCGTCTCTTTGCATGATCTCTATTACTTTCAATGCTGATGCACATGCTATAGGGTTTCCGCAATAAGTTCCACCGATTGTTCCCGGTGTAACCTTATCTATTATCTCTGCACTTGCTGTTACTGCTGATATTGGAAGCCCGCCTGCCATTGATTTTGCTGTCGTCATAATGTCAGGTGCACATCCTGCTTCCGCATAATACTCTGACGCAAACATTCTTCCTGATCTTGCCCAGCCTGTCTGTACTTCATCACAAATCATCATGATTCCATATTTGTCACAGATTGCTCTGACTGCTTTTACCCATTCGATTGGTGCAGGAATAAATCCCCCCTCACCCTGAACCGGCTCAAATACAATTGCTGCAACATACTCTGCAGGAGACGCCTCTACGAATACTTCTTCCAGTTTATTGATGTAGTATGCGATCGCTTCTGACTCTCCCAGACCCTCTGGTTTTCTGTAAAGGTTTGGGAACTCTGCTCTGTAGATGCCATCTGGGAATGGTCCCATGCCTATTGCATATGCTTTTTTCCCTGTCATCGCCATCGTCATCATTGTTCTTCCATGGAAGGCTCCTGTAAATACGATGATATTCGGACGACCCGTGCAGCTCTTTGCAATCTTTACTGCGTTCTCATCTGCTTCTGCTCCTGAGTTTACAAACATTGTCTTTTTCTTGTCGCCCCTTACCGGCACGATTTCATTCATCTTCTCTGCTAGCTCTATGTATCTTTCGTGCGTTGTAATGTTCATCATTGCATGGAAATATTTCTGGGACTGTTCATTGACTGCTTCGATCAGTTCGGGGTTGCTGTAGCCGATGTTCAGTACGCCTACGCCGCCAATCCAGTCAAGAAAGATATTTCCGTCAACATCCTCAAACATAGCCCCTTCACCTCTTGCTATAACGCAAGGGTAAGCACATTTGATTGCACCCGGCATCGCTTCTGCTCTTCTTGCAATCACTGCTTGTGCCTTGGGTCCCGGCAACGGTGTGTTAATCTTTGGTAATGCTTCTCTTAACATTTTTTCTCCTCCATATAGAAATTTAAAATATCGTTTACTAATTGGTTTTCAATTACATATATGCACATTCCATGCCAATTTTTATTTTTAAATCAAACAGTTCAAATGTTGAAATTTCAACATTTATATAGGCTCTGTGTTTTCTTATATTTTCGTAATCCCCAAGAGTTTCTCGTCCTTGCGAAAATGTGTCTCAAAACGATTCTTTTAGGTCATACAGTTTGATTTTTCGTGAAATGGTGGATTGGTTCACTCCCAATACTTCCGCCGCCTTTGTTGCAGTACCGTATTCCCGCAGCGCCTTCTCAATCAGCTTTCTTTCCGTTTGCTGTATTGCCTCATTTAGTTCCATAACAAAGTTGACCTCTATTCCTTCTTGCATGCGGTTGGCATTTATTTTAATTTTATCTGACAGCATATCTTCGTTTATCATATTTTGCTGCGTCGTAACGACAAGCCTCTCAATGCTATTTTCCAGTTCTCGTACATTTCCCGGCCATGCATACCGCTGCATCATCTCTACGGCATTTTTTGAAATTCTCTTCTTCTTTCCATGTTGGATGTTGAATTGCTCCAGGAAATATTTAATTAAAATCGGGATATCTTCCTTTCTGTCGCGAAGAGGCGGAATATGAATCGGCACAACATTTAGTCTATAATACAAATCTTCCCTGAAAGCGCCCAGTTTAACTTGCTCCTCCAAATTTTTATTTGTTGCCACAATGACTCTGATATCCAAATCGGTCCGCTTGATTCCTCCAACACGGATAAGCATCCTTTCTTGCAGGACGTGCAATAATTTGACCTGCTGCTCAATCGGAAGCTCACTAATCTCATCTAAAAACAGTGTCCCTCCATCTGCCGCTTCAATTAATCCGATCTTTCCTTCCCTATTTGCACCTGTAAAAGAACCCGGCTCATATCCAAAAAGTTCCGACTCGACAATTGCCGCTGAAATTGTACCGCAGTTTACTTTGATAAACGGCTGCTCTTTCCTCAAGCTTAACTGCGCAATATTTCGAGCAACAACCTCTTTACCTGTCCCGGTTTCACCGCTGATTAAGATTGTAGAAGTCGTAGGGGCAACAAGCTTGACCATCCATTTCAACTGCGCCATCGAATCACTGCAAGTGACAAAATTTTCAAATCCCTGATTGAAATTTATTGAGTCTTGCCCGTCAAGATTATCAAGCATGGAACCAATTTTTATCTGTTCAGAAAAATCTTTTGTTACGGACACAATCTTCTCTATTTCACCATGTATATTGAAAATAGGCGCACCGACGGAAACCAACGACTCATTGTTCTGCGTCTTTTGTAAAAGAACATGTGTACATTTAGTTTCTAGTACTTTTGCTGTCACCGAGGGGTAAAAGATTTTGTTTTTCTCCACTTCATAAACACTCTTCCCTACAAAATAGTTATTTTCAACGCCACAAGTTCTTTCGATGTCCTCCCCCGCATATTCTATAATGCCATTACCATTTGCAACAACAATATTTTCATCACCATATTCACTGAAAAAAGCCCTGAATTCTCTGTTCAATTCCATCATGCGATTGGAGGCATTCTCCATCGTAACAACATCCGTGCAGTCCGTCACAGAAATCCACATATACTGATCGGCTATGAGTGCCTGTAGCTTCACATCAGTTACACCCAAAGCTTCACTTATCGAATTTCCTTGCAATAGAAGTTTTATTTCTTCTTCTTTTAAAATTTCAGTTAAATTATCTATTTCTTGTTCGCTTTCAAGATTCAAAAATCTCCCTGCGATTTCATTTACATATAATACATTTAGCGTTTCCCGTTCACACAAAAGAAGACCTACGTTTAATAATTCCAATAAAGGTTTGTACAATTGATTTTTAACCACAATTGATTCAATTTTTTTAGAAAGGCTCTTCACTTTCACCTATTACTCCCCCAGCTTCAAAATCAACTTCACTCAATTACTGCATTGTATCATCATACAATTGAAGTTGTCAATTCAGAAGATTTTTTTAAGAAGAAGATTTTTGAGGGAAGATTTTTTTGATTGGCATTCAGAAGATTTTTTAACTTGTTTGACTTGTGATAATGTCAACTTCATAAGAGGTTTTTGAGACAGAAAGCTGTACAAAGTAAGATGCTTTTCATATGACATCTATGAAAAGCATCTTGCCGAAAAAATGTCGTGTTATATGTCTGGTTTTGCAGCTATTTATCTTATTAAATTTAAAGCCACTTATCTTATTAAGTAAGATTGGTCTATAATTCTTCTATAACTTTTGAGAAGACATGTATATCCCTTTTCCCCAGTTCTTTGAAGAAAATATCGGTATCAATTACTTGTTCACTTGAAAAGAATCCTTTTTCTTTTACTTGACCACGCCCTAACATCTTAGCTATGACTGCTCCGGGAAATCCAACTGAAAAATGTCCGTTGGAAAGACCCCATGGGTGATGTTTCAAGTCAGTTTCTACTTCGTAAGTGACTTTCTTTCCTCCCCTTGTTCCGCTTACAATGACGCGCAACAATTTCATATCATCAGGCGTTGATCCTTTTGCGCCCGGCTTTGTTTCAAAAATTTCTAATAAGAAGTCTCTAGGCGCAACTTCCACACCATTGACATTGATTTTTTCCTCGCTGCCCAGACCATTTTCGATCAGAAACCTCAACCTTTCCTCAAACAATGTAGGCAGTGCCAGTTTAAACGCCACATTTTTGATTCCTTTATCTTTATAAGAGATTGGCATCGTCGCCACTTCTGAGTGAATCATGTTATAAAGGTTTAATGTCCCGTAAGGTTCCGGGAAATCTACAGTCATTTTGCCTGAAAAAGGAGGCAGCTCAACATGTTTTCCATCAATAAATTCAAAGTTATTCATTGTAAATTCTTCAATAATGGTATTAAGCGCGTACGGAGGAACAAATGCGTATCCCTTTGCACTTTTATTAATAATTGCATCTAAGATCAGGATTGAATCAACTGTATCCAGTCTGTCAGTTGCATATTTTGCCAAGACATTTACAATCCCGGGTGCACTGCCAGAGCCTACGATCCCCGTAATCCCTGCCTTCTTAAAGTCTTCATGGCGCTCCATTTGCTTCGTTGCCCAGTGAAATAGTCCGCCAAAATCCGTATAATTTGTTTTGGAAATCAGACAAGCTTCCATTACTGCCATGTTAAAAACATGCGAGGTACCATTAATTATTACATCGTACTCTTCCAGTTCTTTTGCCAAAGCATCTGTGTCTGTTAAGTCGATTACCTTCGTTACAATTTTAGGTGAATTAACAAGTTTTTCTCTAATGTTTAAAGCTTCTTCATTGATGTCGATAAGTAAGATTTTTTCCACATCATCTGTTTCAATAAAATCATAGATTGCTGAAAGGCTTTGTCTCCCAGCCCCGCCCGTTATTGCTGCTTTCATTTTAAATAATCCTCCTTTTGTATTAGCGTATAGAAACATGATTTTTTTACCTAATACTTCCGTTTGATTATATTAATACGCAAGCTTTATGCCAATTTCATATTTTATTTTTAAAAAACACTTACTTATTGAAATTTCAATTGTTTCCGTCTATTGCTCTCACCTGGCTTCCATAAAGGGTAGCCTCCCGTCCCAATCTACATGCGCTTACGCATAATACGCTTGTTTTCGTGCATACAGATTGCCGGCAGACAGCTTATTTTTGCGCCATCGTTGCTATATCGCAGTTGTGCAAAACACTGCGCCCAAGAAACAAAAGTAATGCACCCACGAGCATTTCCCATGCAGAAAGCAACAAAAGCCCTGCAATGATACCCGCATCACCTCCAACAATTACAGCCAATATAATCGTGCCAACCACCCCTGGCAGCATCAATAAAATTACAATTAAAAAATAGAATAATAGCATGATTGCCGCACTGGGAGACGTTTTAAAAATACGCATCGAAATTACATTCACACCGACTAATACAACTGCAAATAAGGTTCGCACAATCATGCACATCAATAAAATGAATGGATTACCGCCGGCAATCACACCAAAAACGATAAACATTAATACAGACTCAACTAAAATTCTTAAAAATATTTCTGCACTGCTCCAAATCAATTTTTGAAAAGCGCTTGCCGGAATCAGATATATATATTGAGAATACAAATCCTTCATCCCCTTGCCTGTCCCAATAGTCAGGAGCATCATATACATAGAGAAACCCATAATGATGATGAGTGTTGTTAGATTTTTTGAAGTATCGCTCATAGCAAACGCTGCAATCGCTGTAGCAACAATATAAACAATGGAAGTTGTATCGATTACTTTTAAAAAATTACTGCGAAACGATTCACGCATGTGCTTTCCAAACAATGCAGCTGCACCATATCCGGCAATGCCGGTCGCTGTAACATTCACTTTTTTCGCCTTGTTGACAGTTGCCGCATTTAAGTTCCCATCTTGCAATGCCGCCTGCTTTTCATATGCTGTTTCTGCCGCACCCAAAACATCTTCATAATATTCCGCTTTGCTATATGCAATTAACGCAATCAGCACAACGATTGCAACGACACTAAGCACAGTGTACAGCACGCCCTGTCCTATGTCCTCCTCAATAAAAGCAAATGCGGATTCTGTTATCCAACCCACAATTGGTGTAAAGCTTGCGAAATTGCTGTCAATGGCGAAAAGAAGCCCATTCACAATCCCACTGCCACCAATTACTTGATAGAGCAGATGGCATAGAAGCGGCGCAAGACATGCGATTGCAATCCAGATTACAAACCTCTTTCTTTTTTTACTGCCATTTGTTAACATGTAGATCGCCATCGGAAGTAACTGGCAAAATATAGTACCAATAATAAATGCCCCAAACACAAAAAGTGCATTCGAAAACGAAAGTCCAAATATATTCTTCAAATTTGCATATTGGCAGAGCAGGACAAATGTCATAAGGAGCAGCGTACCGATCTGCTTTATTAACCCATATATCAATATTTTCTTAGCACTTAAGGGCGAAACAAACAAAAGATTCACGTCGCTCATACTGAAAAAGCTGCTGCCTGTTGACACTCCCTTATGAATACTAAGCCCTAAGATGGAGGCAATCAATCCAAACAAAGCGGCTTTTAAGTAAAGAAGGCTTGTTGTATCAGATACGACTGATTCATTGCTATTGAAAGACACTGAAATGATGCTAAATATAAGCAAAGCCGCCACTACAATATACAAGATCAGCAATGCTGGTTTGCGTTTCAGTTCAAGGATGCGATTCTTCAGTGACCGCAAAATAATATAAAGCAGACTATTCATTTTTATCAACCTCGCCTGCGCCTTCTCCTTTGCTTTCTCTCTCACCTGCGCCTTCTGTAATCTCAAAGTATAACATTTCAAGGCTAGCATTGTTGACCACTTCTGAACGTTTCTTAGACTCAATCAATTTTCCGTTTTTCATAATATAAGTGGTGTCCCAGTTATCCTCCATGCTTTCAATCATATGCGTGCTAAACATGACAGCACAGCCCTCATCTTTTAATTCTTGTATCACTTTTTTTAGCTCACGTATTGCATGCGGGTCAAGTCCAACAAATGGCTCATCGAAAATGACGGCTTTCGGTCTAGGTAATAATGCACAGCAAATTGAAACCTTTTGCTGCATCCCTTTTGATAATTCTTTACCTAATTTTTTCTTTTTATCATCCATCTCAAAGCGTGCCAAGAGTTCATCAGCATATGGTTGCCAATCTGATAGCTGATAAGCTTTCGCAATAAATTCCAAATGTTCATATACCGTCAGCATATTAAAAATTGCAGGCATTTCCGGTATGTATCCCATCAATCTTTTTGCTTCTATCGAATGGTTGTCTTGTTCAAATATTGTAATTTTGCCTTCAAAGCGTAGAAGACCACAAATTGATTTAATCAGTGTTGATTTTCCAGCTCCATTTGGTCCTAACAGAACTGCAAGTGTCCCCGCATTTATATTTAAAGAAATGTCATCATTCGCTTTCAATTTGCCATATATTTTCGTTACATTGCTTACCTCGATCATCTGCCATCCTCCATTATTTAATTTCTGTTTCTGTTTGATTTTCTATTTCTGTTTCAAATCACCTTCTTAGATGTTAGCATATGCAAGGAATTTAGGCAAGGGTTCCCATAATAACGCTATAAAACCTTTTTAGTAACTATAGACTGTACCATTTAAAAACAGCAGGCACGACAGCACCTACTGTTTCACTTTTGAAGTTTGATTTAATTTAATTTGCTTTGCTTCTCTAACTATAATTTGAAGATTTGATTTAATCTGATTTGCTTCTCTATCTATAATTCGGAAATTGCTAATGATTCTTGCTGCTTACTTCTTCTGCTTCTCTGTGCCAAATAAATCAAGATAAACAATGCTAAACCTACGAAACTTCCAATTAAGTTTGGCCATACCATTAAGAACGCAATTCCGAACAACATAATTCTTTCATACCAAATTGTCTTTGTTATTAAAAAGCCGTACAGTGCACAACTCAGTATCATAATCCCAAGTACTGTAAATGGCAATACGAGCAATAATGCTGGCGTAAATGGAAATTGCCCTAAAAGCAGTATTGGGTTATATACAAAGAAAAACGGTACGACATATGCCGCACAGCCAAGTTTCGTTGCATTGATGGCTGTAGGCATAAATTTAGCACCTGCAATTCCTGAGCCTGCCAGCGCTCCTAATGCCACCGGTGGCGTCAAGTCTGAGATGATACCATAATAAAAGCAGAATAAATGTGCTGCCATAGGGAGCACGCCCATTGCTGCTACAGCCGGTACTGTAATCATCGCCATCATGACATAGTTCGCCGTTGTTGGAACACCCATGCCCAGCACCAAAGATGCAAGTGCCGTCAATAGTAAAGTTACGATCAACACCCCGCCGCCTACTTCGACAACCAGAGCTGCTAATTTCAATCCCATACCGGTCATTGTAAAAGAGCCTACAATAAACCCTACAACTGCACACGCAATCAATACCTCCAGTGCATTTTTTGCACCATCTGAAAAGGCATAAAACAGTTTTTTCGGAGTTAACCTTGACTCAGGCTTTAGCCAACTCAATGCAATTGCTACAACAATTGCAATAAATCCTGCCATTGCCGGTGAAAATCCAACAATTAACATTCCAATAATAGCGACAAGTGGAATAATCAGATACGCACGTTTCAGAACCTCTTTCAAATTTGGGATGTCTTCATCCGGTAGACCTTTAATGTTCATTTTAATTGCTTCTTGGTGTACCGCAAAAAAGATACCCGTAAAATATAAGAATGCCGGAAGCGCCGCTGCTGCACAAACCTTTATGTAAGAGACTCCTAGATTTTCCGCTATAATAAATGCAGCCGCACCCATGACAGGTGGCATAATTTGCCCCCCAATTGAGGCCGCCGCCTCCGTTGACCCCGCAAAATGCGCTTTATATCCAACTTTTTTCATCAATGGAATTGTAAAAGTACCCGTGGTTGCAATATTTGCTACTGCAGAGCCGTTTACTAACCCGAATAAAGCGCTAGATACAACTGCCGCTTTAGCAGGTCCTCCAACCTGTTTTCCGAAAGCGCAGATTGCAATTTCAATTAAAAATTCACCGGTCCCCATATGACTTAAAATTGCACCCATTAATATAAACAGGAAAATGAAACTTGCCGACACGCCAAGTGCCGTACCGTATACGCCTTCTGTCGTCAGATACATATGCCGCACCAGATTTTCAAGTGAAACGCCCCTGTGTGCAATGACGGCAGGGAAGTATGCTCCAAATAAAGTGTAGACTAAGAAAAACCCAGCCACACCTACAAGAACCGGTCCTACAACTCTCCTTGCTGCTTCAAGCAATAAAATCATCATAATCAAGCCCATTATATAATCCGTCGTTGTCATCATGCCTGCACGCATGGACAGTTCTTGAAAATAAATGACCAAGTATGCATTCACAACCGTGCTTAAAACCGCAAAGATAACATCATAAAGCGGGATTCGATTCTTTACTGATTTTTTTGTTGCCGGATAAATCAGATAAACGATGGACATGCCAAACCCTAAGTGAATTGCTCTTTGTATATTGGCTATGAACGTCTCTATGCCAGCTGCATAAAGTTGATAAAGCGCCATCACAAAGCATATAGTATTTACAATCAATAATGTTGTTCCAATTAGCTGACGCTTTTTATCAGATAGAACCTTTGCTGCATTTGCCTCAATTTTTTCCAGTTCCCGTTGATCCGGCAGAGCTTCTGCATCATTTAGATTTATGAGAGTTTTGCTTTTAAATAAGTTCATATCAATACTCGTACTCCTTTCTATATTGAAAGGAAGAGCAAAGAATAATTTTAGGCTCTTCCTTATTTGATCTCATTTTATTTTCATTAAACGGCTGCACTCAATTCTTTATAAGAGTCCAACTTTTTTATAAGACTCCGGCTTCCTTATAATATTTTTCTGCGCCTGGGTGCAATTTTACCGTAAGTCCTTCTATGGCAGTTTCTTCACTAAATGTCTGCATGGAAGGATGTGCCTCCTGAATGGATGCAAGGTCAGCAAACATATACTTACAAAGTTCATAAATCACATCTTCGCTTTCATTCGCATTTGTAAACAACATGGTCGGAATGCCAATTGTCTCCAAATCCTCACTTAAAAATGTGTAATTCGCTGCTGGGATTGTAGTCGCTGAATAATATGGATATGCTGCCAGAATTTGATCTCTTAGCTCTCCCTCTATCGACAGCATTACTACATCAGCCTGTGATGACGCATCTAAAACAGAAGAAGTTGGTGAGGATGCCAGCATAAACATAGCATCAATTTGCCGATCTTTAAATGCCGTGACCTGTTCAGAAAAAGATAATTGCATCGGTTTACAGTCGTTATATGTAATGCCTACTGCGTTCAATATTTCTCGGCACATAACCTCATCTCCGGAACCCGGCGCGCCAGTACCAATTGCTTTTCCTTTTAAATCTGCAATTGTTTCAATGCCGGAATTTGCTCTTACTATAAAATGTGCTTCCATCGGCATAAATGCACAGATTGCTCTGATCGTATCAATTGGTGCTCCTTCAAATGCTTCAATGCCCTCTTCTGCATAAATCGCAAGGCTTGGCATCGCGAATCCAAGTTGACGTTCTCCTGAATCGACAAGTCTGATACTCTCAATACCACCGGCTGCCGTCTGGGCGGTCGCATTTATAATCGGCGACTTACTAATTGCTGCACAAATGACACCACCGACAGGGTACCATGTACCTGAAACACCGCCAGTTCCCATTGTCATATGATTCACAGCCACTGCACTGCCTTCCTCTCCGTCGTCTCCGCTACCACCACAACCTACGGTTAACAATCCTAATGATAGAACCAAAATCACACATATCCACTTCATCAATAAACTTTTCTTCATTTCGTACTCCTCCTTGAAATTTAAGATTATGGTACTTATTAATATAACACGCAATTATTATGCCAATATATACCATGTTATCAGAGCCTTTTCTTCCTACGCCTTACCCGTCCTGTGAAATCAATGCTTTTGTATTTTAAATATTCGGAAATTTATAATTTTAACAAACAAGCACACACTTTTTTTAAGGCTGCCTTTGTTTGTTGCATGGGAAATTATGCACTAGAGCATAAGTTTATGCACCCGCGCACAATTTGCTTTCCGTTACTTTTGAACAAGAAAACTGCATAAAATCCACAATACGGAATGCATACGCTGCGGCGCGCGCAAAAAGAGCTGTGAATCAGGCGCAATCATGTGGGGTTTTCGGCTGTGAAAATAATTTTACTTCTTCATTTGATATTGCGCCATTTTCCTGGAAATCGTCGATTGATTCACACCTAAAGCCTCAGCAGCCTTTGTCGTTGTTTTATATCGATCCAAAGCCAACCTGATTAACTGCGTTTCCACATCGGCGACAGCCTCGTCCAACCGAATGAGTTCCGTAATTAAAATACCTCCGCTATCATGGGGAGTAGGTCCCTGTTGCTTTATTTCTTCCGGCAATGCAATTACATCAATAAGCATATGCGGCGCTGTCACAACCAAACGTTCAATTGTATTTTCAAGTTGCCTAATATTTCCCGGCCAATCATATTGATATAGGATTTTCACCGCATTTTTTGTTATCTGCTTATTCATATTGTATATAGTGTTAAATTTTTTTAAGAAAAATTTTGTTAGTAGCGGGATATCGTCTCTTCGCTCTTTTAATGACGGAATGTTAATTGGCACTACATTTAAACGATAATATAGATCCTCCCTAAAATGACCTTTTTTAACTTGTTCCTCTAGATCTTTATTTGTTGCAGCAATAATCCTAATATCCAAATTGATTTCTTCCGTTCCACCAACTTTAGTTAAGATTCTTTCCTGTAGTACATGTAAAAGTTTTACTTGTTGTTCCAAAGGCAATTCGCATACCTCATCTAGAAATAACGTTCCCCCATTTGCAGCCTCAATCAAACCAACCTTGCCTTCTTTATTGGCTCCTGTAAATGTGCCCGGTTCGTATCCAAATAACTCAGACTCAACAAGCGTCGGTGATATTGTACCGCAGTTCACCTTTATAAACGGATTATTCCTGCGATTGCTGCAATGATATATATATTTTGCGATGCGTTCTTTGCCCGTTCCCGTCTGTCCATTGATCAGTACTGTGGAATTGATGTTCGCAATCATTTTCCCTAATGTTTTAATATGAATCATCTTTTCATCGCAAGTGAGAATAAAATCTTTATCCACCGATTCTGTTTCATCCCGACTCATCTCAAATAAGTCAAATCTCTCCATATCATCCAACAATGAAATCATTTTTTCATGTGCCGAATAATCTCTATTAAAAGAAATAACCTTTGTCAATGCGCCCTGTTCATCAAAAACAGGCAACCCAACTGAAATATATTTATCCCCAAGCTTTGTGGTCTGCATTACAATTTGCGTTTCCTTTGTTTCAATGACTCTAGCTGAAACAGAAGGATAAAAATACTTTTCTTTTTCGAGATCATAAACATTTTTCCCATAGAAAAAATCTTTGTCCCGCCCGCAAATAGCGGTGGTTTTCTCTCCGGCAAATTCAATATTTCCTTTACCATCAGTAATTACAATATCCTCTTCCTGACAATTTTCCAAAATTTCGCGCAACTCTTTATTCAATTCAAGCGCTCTGTCAAAATCACTTTGCATTTGATTTGTTTCTTTATCTTCTAATACAAAAACCCAGAGGTAGCTTTCGATTTTTACTGCACTGATCTGAATTGGTGAGCCCATAATGTTTCCAGAAATACAATCGCCTTGCAGCATCTTTTTTATTGGGTCATCCTCCATAAGATCATACATTGAGATGATGTCGCCTTCGATCCCCAAAAGTGCCTTGGCTTTTTCACTTACATATAGAAACTCCAAAGACTTTTGCCGACACAAAAGAACACCTTCATTTAGGTTTTCAATCAGCGTGATATACAATTGTTCTAGCCCTCCGCTAGATTCAAAAGTCTCCGAAAAATTGTTTATTGACACCGTATAAGCCCCCAATCCGCTGCTCCATAAAAGTTTTTATATTTGAAATGCTTTTTGAAAAAGCGCTTTAAATTCTATCTTTGTTATCTTTCTGGCATTGCTTGGAAGGGATACATTTTTCATACACAAGGATGAGAGGAAATCAAAATCATCTGGATTAACATAACCCAACTCACATAAATTGGGGATATTAATATCCTTTGATAACGTTTTTAGCCATTCCACTGCTGCCTGCGCAATTTCTCTGTCTGACTTTCCTGTGGCATCAATCCCAAGCGCAATGCCAACATCTTTATGCTTCTGTATATTTGCAGGTATATTATACTCAAATACTAATGGTAAAAAAATTGAATTTGCGACACCATGTGGTGTGTCATACATACCGCCCAGCGCCTCAGCCATGCAATGAACACCTGCAATATCCGAAAATCCAAAAGCAATTCCTGCAAGCAAGCTGCCCATCATCATATCATAGCAACTTTGATCATCCCGATTATGCACTAGATTCGACAAGCTTCTTGCAATGTAACGAATGGCTTGTAATGCCATCCCATCCGTCATCGGCGTTGCTAAAGTACAGGTATAAGCTTCAATTGCATGCGTCAATGCGTCCATGCCCGTTGCAGCAGCAATATTTGTCGGAGCACCTTTCAGTACTTCCGGATCATTGATTGCGACTTTTGGTCTTATTTTATTGTCAAAGATACTGCTTTTTCTCTTTTCTTTTTCAATAGTCAATACAGCAAAAGAAGTTACTTCACTGCCTGTCCCAGCTGTAGTAGGAATGCATATCAAGGGTGCCGCATCATATTGCGGTTTATTCGGTTTCATCACACATTCAATGCCGCCCTCATTTGTCAGCAAGACTGAAACCGCCTTAGCTATGTCAATACTGCTGCCTCCTCCTAACCCTATGACACCGTCTGCATGTTCCTTCTTAGCAAATTCTCCTGCCACCTGTGCATCTACATCTCTCGGATTAGGTCTTACCTCATCAAAAACTGCAATCGCTATACCGGCATCTTCAAGAGAACGGTAGACACGATCAAAAATAGGCGTCTGCTTAATCCCTTTGTCGGTTACAAGTATCGTTTTTTTTACAGAATACTCCTTTGCAATGTCGCCGACTTTTGCAATATATCCATTTCCAAACTCGACCCTTGTTGGAAATTCAAAAGTAAAATCTTTTATCATGCTCGCATCTCCTCAGTTTCTATCATGCTAAGGAACTGTCCACATTTTATTTCTCTACAGTTCCTTAGTAGATTTCTGCAAATCATAACAACAACGTTATTAGTTGTACCCAACGGACGTTTACAGATCTTACGGGCGTTTGTGCTTTACGGACCTTTGCGGATCTTTATAGATGTTTGCGCCCGTTGGGCTGACTCAACTTTATTCTTGACCGTCTATGTTTTTAAATACACCTCTCTTCACTTCTAACAAATAAAAGAATAGGCAACACGGACCAAACAACAAATTAAAAATTGCTAAAAACCAAACGACACCTGTAACACCTGTCGTAAATCCCCATAAAATCACGAAGCTTACAATGATAACCATTACAACCAGGTATTTGCTGATGCGATTTTTCTTCTCGCTCGTCATAGCCATTGTCTTATTCTCCTCTCTTGATTAAGATATTTTCTTCCTGTCGCCCTGCGTAAACTCACAGGCAATAAAGTAGGAAACTAAACTTATGCACCAAGTAAATACATTGGACGGTATGCCACCCGGACTCCCAAGTATGAATTCCCATATTATGTATGCTACAATACCTATTAATACACAGATGAAACCTCCGTTCGGCGTTTTTCTCCTATAGAATAGACCTGCTACGATCGGAACAAAGAATACCGCAACTTGGAACCCTCCTATATAGTACCACGCTTTTCCAATCCCGTCACTCCAGAAGTAAGTTCCAAGAATAACAAATATGCCTACCACAACAATTGCAACACGAGTCGATTT
>Ga0153947_1000848_pt1 | contig 14836 bp, 24 predicted proteins | sample TSNJ031MetaG_FD_104697 | JGI IMG/M metagenome (GOLD analysis project Ga0153947, IMG submission 104697) | Attine ant fungus gardens microbial communities from New Jersey, USA - TSNJ031 MetaG | ecosystem: Host-associated > Fungi > Mycelium > Unclassified | place: USA: New Jersey, Wharton State... | reverse complement strand
TGCTAGTGGACAAGAGTGGGGCAACGCTTCGGCTTTTGCTGTTGAAAACCATGAAACGTTTATTCCTGCTCCGACGTCGTCCAGCTTGTGGGAAGACATGAATTTCCATCAACAACAACAGCAGCAACAGCAACAGCAATTCGAGCCTTCACAAGGACAGTACATGGCGACTGAAGCTACGTCCCATGTTGCTTGTTTGTCTGATCCTCTAGTGGTGTGTTCTGATATAAGATTGATAGGAGAGTCTGTGCTTTGGCCTCGAGCCTGTTCATTTGACGAATGTTTTTGTGGGAAGTATGGACCCCTTACTCTCCGCGTTTGGGTCGTGCATGGGTACTGTCAACCCTGGTTGGCTCTTGACTGATCCAGGTGGGACGGTAGATCTGAATGGTGCGTTTTCTGAGACGTGCAGTGACGAGTCCGGGTTAGGAGTCGTGTTGGCTTCACTCAGAGTGGACGACCTGCCGACAGCGGCCGTTGAGGAGAATGTGATACCACATTCGTACGGCGATGCTGGTGCTAGTGTTGTGTATGAAGACGGGTATGAAGGGTCTGGGTTGAACGTGGGGTGCAATCCAGACGATTTTTTTGATTTAAACGCTCCGTCTATGTTTATTGAGGAGCGCTTGATAGCGCATGAGGAACGGTATGTGCCACCTGCAGGAGCCGGGAACTCGTGGATACGTCGAGTTGGCGGGCAATGGGAGACGAAGACACGACCGCAATGAACTGCAACTGCTTTCTACTGTACGATATTTGCAAATCTGTCAGTTGCCTAGCTGTGCTTGCTTTGAGAGTATGCTTGTGTAGTAGTAATATAATATTCATCTCTTTTGGAGTTTTTTTTTCTTTTTGGTATTTTCATGTGCGTGGGATTTTAAATCTTTTTCTTGTTCGGCATGTCAGAGTCGGTCAGCGTTTCGCTCGCTGACCTCAGTCGAAATGCGCCCGTCGTCTCCACCGACGACTCCGACGACTCCCCCGTCCTCCCGCACAGACCCAGACGCAACTACTCTGCTCAGCGCCCAATCATCCCCACCACTCGCTCAAAGTCCCGCCCGAGGCTCTCCATGTCCTCCATCGACGACTTCAGGTTTGGTCCAACCCTCGGCGAGGGCTCCTACTCGACCGTCCGTCTCTCTGCGACACACTTAACACTGACTAACTCCTTCTCCAGGTCCAAAAGGCAACCCATATCATCACCGGTCAACCCTATGCAATAAAGATTCTCGAAAAGTCCCATCTCGTCCGCAACAACAAGATGCACACCGCCATTGCTGAGCGCAACGCTCTCGCCGCTCTCGGAACTGGCCATCCTGGCGTCGTACGTCTCCACTCAACCTTCCAGGACGAATGGCGCCTCTGTACGTTTTCCCGCCATCCTCTAACTCCCTGCTTGATTTTGCTGTCAGATTTCGTTCTCGACTTTGCCAGAAATGGCGAGATGAAGACCATCCTCAACAGGCTCGGCTCCCTTTCTCTCCCGTGTGCCCGCTACTATGCCGCTCAGTTGGTCGACACCATTGACTATATGCACACCAAAGGCGTCATTCATCGGTAATTCCCATCCCTCTCCCTCCATCTGCCAACGTAACTCTTGGCTCGGACAGTGATCTCAAGCCCGAAAATATCTTGCTAGATGATAACAACCGCACAAAAATCTGCGACTTTGGTACCGGCAAGGTCCTTGAAGCGGGAGGTCCGCTCTCTTGACATTGCTCCCCCTCTCACAATGCTCATCGAGCTTCTAGTTGACAGAGCACAGACATGGGTGGGAACCGCACAATACATTGCTCCTGAGCTTCTCGAAGCCAAAGAAACAAGCAAGAGGCCTGTCATTCTACTCCTAGCAGCACTCTCCTGTCCTGATTCTCACTTAGTTCAGACTTTTGGGCACTAGGTTGCATCATCTATCAGTTTATCGCCGGTCGTTTTGCTTTCCAGGGTTTGTCTGACTTTTTGACCTGGCAAAAAATCAAGAAACTCGAGTACAGTTTTCCAGAGGAATTCGATGAAGAGGCAAAGGATCTCATACAAAGGTTACTTGTATGTCTACTTCTCTACAAACCCATGGTGGTACTCCAATTCTCCAGGTACGCGAACCAACCGAACGCCTTGGCGTCGGAAGTCCGGGCTCCGAAAACGACATTGACGCGTTGAAACACCATCCATTCTTCAAGCCTATCAATTGGGAAAAATTATGGACTGATCCGGTGCCACCGCTCGAAGCTGGTTTGTTCAAGAAGGAGCATCTTCCTCCACCGAGTAGCGATTCAACAATCTGGGATGATGTTGAAGCCGCTTGGGATGGTATCATGGCTGAGGACGAAATGGCTTGGGCGTCGGACACAGAAGGCCCCGAGTGCCCACTTCCTGTCAACGGCCATTTGATAGCGCAAATCCGAGACAATGAGCTTCTAGGGCCCACTGACATTCCTCCGAGTTTCCAATCGCGAAGGAGTACAGGATCGACAATACAAGGTGTACAGGAAATTAAACAGCAATTAGCCAGGGAACGCACTGGAAAGGAAAGCCCATCCGCTGTGGATCATTCACCTGCCACCGAGACATCGTCTCCAGAAGGTCGTAATGTTATTGCCGTCCCCCCCGCAACCTCGCCTGTGTCGAGAGTGTCGCTCTCACAGACAACGACACAACCTGTATCATCGACTCAAGATCCGCAAGAAGATGAGAGGGGAAGAAATTCTGCACTGTCTCCAAAACAAGGCCATGGACTACCCCCTGAATTGGATTTGTGAGTCTTGAACCAACATGCCAGGCGTCTCTGTTTCTCATTCCTCTCTTTAGAGCAAAGAATTTCAAGCTACCTCCCGGAGAATCTATCGTCTTTCACTCACCTGTTGAGGAGTATACTATGCGACGGCGAACAAGCAAGTTGATTTCTCTTGTCTCGCAAGGCAAGACCAAGTCCCGCCAACTTGTTCTCACTAGCAAGCGTCTGCTTTGCTTAAAGGAACGACAGAAGGGTTTGTCTGTCAAGTTCGAGCTCTCGCTGAAGGCCTCATGGAAGTCGAAAGAGAAAGAATTCAAGGGTACCATTGCTTCTGTTCAACGGAAGGGAGAAAAGGAGTTTGTGGTTCTGACGGTCGGTACAACTTGATACTTGTTTACATGTTTGTTTCTAATCCTCTTCAGGCTACAAAAATATATAATTTCGCTGCACAGACACCCGAACTATCTCAACAATGGCTCGACAAGCTCAACGAGGCCATGGTATCACACGAGTGTATACCATCCCAGACGCGGACTTTACTATGATCGTTACATACATATTACTCCAGCTATCTTCTCGTTAATGGTGTTCATCGATCCTCTTATAATTTTATTTTTCCTTGTTTTGGGGCTTTTAATTGGTTTTTATCAGATGCTCGATTTCAAAATTTTGTAATCTTAGTACATGAGCGTCCTTATGGTAGCACTATTTGTTTATCCTATTAGACGCAATGTTTCCACATCCAGACAATATAAATTTCTAAACAGAGATTGTTTTCACAAGATCAACCAGGAGGAAGCAAACTGGCATCTACAGCGCCTCCTTGGTCATATGACGCTTCTTCTTCCTCCTCCATCCTGACAATAGGTGTTCTGGGCATCGCCATTAAACCTAAAGGAAAGATCGTGAACCTGACTCATGCATTTTGGAAACATATCTTTACCTGTCCGAGCCGATTCAAGAATTCCAAACGGTTTCAACAAACTCAAGAAAGCCTCCACTCTCGGCGTCTTGGCGGTCAACTCTACAATCACGCTATTTTCAGCGATATCCACGACTTTGGCTCCAAACTCTTTGGAAAGAAACGACACCGATTGGAGATGTTGGTGTTTGAGGCGGAGAGCTTCGGAGGGTGTGATGGCGGGTAATGGTTGTTCTTGATGGACCTTTGTCACCTCCGCCGCCCCCGTCGTTGTCGTTACAGGTTGATTGCCAGGAGCAGAAGAGGAGTCGACGAGAGCGGCTTCACGCTCAAGTTTGGATGCTTCGGCTTTACGAGGGTCGTGAGAAGGACCACCGACAAGTTGTTCTTCCAAGTATTCCGGGCCGAGAATGGATACTTTGACAAGCACAAGTTCACGTTGTATCATGTTCGTCTCGGTGTAATCCAAGACAGCCCATACAGGGACCTATATAACAGACACACACACAAATTAGCTTTTATATCGAGCTGGATTTGTTCGAAGATGCAGATCAACGCACGAGATCTTCGAGTTGCCGTCTGGCTTGTTCTACAACACCGTCCTGTCCACTCAAAACGATACACATACGGGAGAGATCTCGAATTTCGGTGCGACAGACGACAAGGGAGTCGATATTGAAACCTCTTCCTGCGAGGATACCCGACACGCGCGAGAGGACGCCAGGTTCGTTCTGGACTAGGCAGTTTAGAATGTGTCTAGGTTTTTTTTTGGAAATTAATGATGCAGTTACACGTATATTGGTGACGCTTACTTTTTGAAAGGCTGTAAACTTGGTGGTGGGGTATTGTAAAGAATGTTGGTGACAGCTTCCTCGGCACTACGTGTTCTTAGAAGATCCATTGTGGGTAATGGAGGTGGCCGTATCCTATGTGATCGTTTGTAGTCGAGTGCAGAAGTCGAATCATCAATCGGCTTGGGTGGTTGGGGTGGTTTTATCGCGCCATTTTCCTGGAACACACAGGAAGTCTTGGAAAAAGCACGTATTGAGTATGTACGGGAGGCCTGACGAATACCACTAGCAAGGATAGACATTAGAGCAGAGTTCGGTTAACTTTGTTCATGACTCGGTACACAAATCTCTGCCATCAACACTTATGTAATCACCCCCTATCGTGCTTGCAGTACTGCACGAGCTAGCTGCACGTACTCTGCAGCTTCGGCCGTATACTTTCCCTCAGCTCCTGCCACTTTTTCCCAATGTGATATCCCCATGTCAACCAGATTAAAGACCTCCGTCTCCGAATGCTTGTCAATCCACTGGACGTACTCGGCCTCTTGCCACCCGTGTAATTTGTGAGGAAGAGAGATCGGAGATCTTACGAGGATATGGTGCAGTACAATGAGTACGGGCAATCCTGCTGTGTACTTGGAGGATGTCAACTGGTTATTCTCCAGGAACAGAAGCGGTCTGTAGACTCGAATCATTAAACCGGATCAATGTTCTGGAAGAGGCACATACCGCATTGCACGCAACGATTTGTACTCACTCCCAATGGTTTCTAGACCACCTGCGTTCTTGATGTGCAGAGCATCCACAATGAAGGCATTCAGCGCAAACTCTACATCCGTCATATCACTAGTGAGCTGAAGCTTCCCGCTTTCTCCCAGAGGCTTCACAATGGATGCATGAAGGAGGAAGGTCTTGATGACATACTTCACTATGAAAGTCATCCTAGGTTTGTAAGAGTGTCAATATCAGATTACATAGACTCAACACGTACACACCAGACTTTGTTGATGTCACTGACATCGTACTTGCCAAGGATCTGAGACTTGAAGAAGCCCAGCTTTTCTGTCAATTCCTTGGTGTACAGGCTCGAACAACCCATACCCGCCAGAGGGTCCATTGTCTTTGCAAAATCAAGCCGATGCATACTAGCGATGATGATCCCCAGATCTCGGCAAATAGCATTTAACATGGGATCTGTCAATCGTTCATATGCTTGATAGAGATTCTGAGAAAAAAAATAGAAATAGTATCAGACTATCATTCGTTTCTGAATCTTCCCTATCCTGACCTGAATACTCGGTTGCAAAATCCCATATACTGAATCAGAATACTCGTCACTCAATCTTGACAGTTTCAGCCAGGAATGATACAGGAAACTCGCAAGCTGCCCATTACTGATCTGTTGTGGTGTCGCTATTGGTCCGATAAAAATGAATGCTGTCCTATCTCTAGTCGCCTATGAAGTCAACTAGCATCAACCTCCTGTATCGGGAGCTGTATAAGCTCACCAAACTCTCTGCTCTTGATAGCATCATATCAACACTAGACGAGGCTACTTTTGCGATGGCTTTTACAAGCAGAGGATCAAACCGAGCCGCATCTAGTTCATTGGAAACTATACGTGCAATATTAGTCCCCTCAGAGGATCCAGGTGGTGCCCTGATACCCCCAGAAAAGGCTTGTCCGACCACCTCATTCAACTTGTTAGATGACCGTGACAGATACAAGGACTCTATGTTAGATATAGATCGCAAAATCACGATCGTTTCAGGGCTGGTCACACCCAAAGACAGATATCATTAGTAAGACTCAGAACACAGGTACAAAACAAATACCTCTGAAAAGTACTGATATAAACCGTGTCTGTATGCACACCAATTTTTGCAAAAAATTCATGAAATAGGCGTAGTAACCTAGGGTAACCACTGCCAAGAGTGTTTTGAAGGAAGGTTGAGCCTGGATAAGCTAGGATGAAGGGGATATCACCACATTATGAACATCCAACCATACCTTTGAGATTGTCACGAACACTTCTTTCCAAATATCGTGATAGGGAGGCCCAAAATATTGTACTTGGTTTGTTTTCCAATAACTAGAGTGATAGGAAACTATCAGCACATGAGATGAATTACCGCAGCATTCACAGGGACCCAAAGATGACAGGGACAGCCTGACACCAGTCGGTGTATCTTACTTTCATTGCCTCATCCAGGAATAATGTCTGAGTAGTGGTGTCTTTCTTCATCTTGAGGACCCTCTCAAGAGTATACACCTAAAAGATACTGATTTAGAACACATAATTTTGATCAGAACGAAACCACGATGGCAAATCTCCGGGGGTTTGAGATAAACGCCAACAGAAGCCGAATGAAGATAGAATGGAACATAGGCCATACCCGTGTGCAGCAACTCGTCATTTCTTCGAACATCGACTCCAACCGCACCCAAAGGGCTGTAGTATATTGTGGAACCGTAGCACTGGTTGGCTCAGTTCTCACTCGTGAGCGATAAGCCGCAGGTGACAGAAGGGAGTTTGGAGGCGCGCCAGAATCTGATTACGATACGATTCAATAAATCTCAGGATAGTGGGAGGTTGAGAATACCATTGGCGATGGCATCTTTAGATATCCTTGCCAGATCGAAGGCATTTTGTATACATTCTTCAACCGCGTGTGTCAAATCAGACAACAACCGTTGAACAAGAGTCGGGAGCACCCCAAGATTATATGCTGTTTGAAGGGAAGAAGCAAGAAGAGTTTGGTTCTAGGCCGTTGGGCAGAGGCACACATTAGTCGAAGAAATTTGCGCTCACCAATGTTTTCAAACCTGCACCAACCATATTCTCCATTTCTTTTGTCACCCTTACGCGAGAGCACTGGATGAACGGTTCGTATGCTGAGATAGCATTTATTGACCGCAGTGAAACCTCCTGGGTGACTTCTCCATCATCTGGTTCTTTCAAACTATCGTAGTCTTCTGGTGGTCGAGGTACCGGAGATTCATCTGGCAACCCTTCAAGCAGGGAGACTGGAATTCCCAGATTATGATAGACATGTGGATGCGACAAATGTAACAAACCGAGCTCAGCAATGCTTAAAGCTGCCTTTGCAATCGCCCTCTCCTTCTCATCCCCGGCATCCATATTTTGTGCTTGCACGGACGTACTTTGACTGTCCATTTGAATAGTGGATTTGCCCTCTCCGTCTACTTTGTCGTTCATCTCATTCATCTGAACCTGAAGTCGTCGAGCCAAGACGACGAAACGTGATGCTCGGCGAAGGACATCAGATGCCTGATGGAGTGTATGTAGTCGCGAAATGTGTACTTGTAGCGACTCATAAGGCGTATGTATCTTGGCCTTCAGTCTACGATGTGTTGAGTATCAATCTTACAGGTATGGATAACCGGACCCGCACTTATCAGCCGACAGGTCCAGGTCTTTTAAACCCTGTCGGATAGAGATGAGCGATCCGCCCAGTTTATTGGCATTGGTAGCTTGCTGTAACAAATCCTCATGATGGGCAGTCACCTAAAAATTTGAGAAACAAGAGCATATGAGAGGCTTTTGAAGACCCACTAAATTTCTGATCTGTTTAGATACATCATCTATACCAAGTGTCAACTTGGCTATCTCGACAGATAGATCCTCTTTTGCGATTGAGTCTTGTAAAGTAGATTTTGTCGAATTGGACGCGTGTTTGGGAGCCACTTTCACATCAGATTGAGGAGGATATGATTCACCAGCCAGGATGGCATTGGCATAGTCGTTAGGATCAAAAGTTGGGTTTGCAAAGACTGAGTAGTCTGACCAAGACATGAGACAAGGACTTTGAGAAGAGCAATGGATAGCGGACCGCTCATGGCACTAACAATCTGCACCCCGCTGTGATGAACAATCGGAAAGGTACCCCCAATATGGCTATGACTGCACCCTCTACTACTATTTTGAATGCCATTGCAGCGGACATTGCCCTCACCCAACCCCAACGTATCTTTCCATAACCTCTGATGATCCATAGGATTTTCAGTCCACTAAGCTATAAACCCTGAGAATCATTCAAAAGCCCATAGATTGGTGTGCATAAGACACTACATATACACTACAAATATTCCGTCTTGGAAGATGTGCTCCTTACACTTAAAATTCTAATGCAACAAAAAATTCAGGAGTATGTATCAAGTTCTCAGTGGCTGATGGCTCAAGACAACTGAAAGCCTTCAAGAAAGGAGGATAGGAGATTCGTGGATATGAACCATGTAGGCCGATATGTAGTGGTTTGACTGCATACGTTGTCTGGGGAAGAAAGAATTAGTTGAATGACCCCCTCAACCCCTTGCTTGAGGCAGACTACTTAAAATACATTCTCTCATATAACCTTATATGGACTTATCTTTTGATTCATATTATATAAGCTATCATACAATCGACATTTCTGACGCTTTATTGGAAAGTAGAACTTGTATACAAGACATCTTTGTTTGGCTGTATGATAATTCTTGTTAATTAGATTCCTCTGTTCCAAAACATAGAAAGAAATTCCAACACACCTTAGGAAGTTGTGGAGGAGCTTGTTGGACCATTATTGACCGGTGGGAGGTGTATTGAATTGGCTAATACAGTAACTACTAAGAATCACAATATGGCTTCCTGCCTTTTCAGCAGGCATGATATGAGAATTACTATACCATGATTGTCAATATGGTCACGATACATATCCATCAAGACTGTGGAAGTTATGTCGACCCGAAACCGAGTGGAGCCTGAATCGGTGGAGATTAGATACCTAATTCCATAACGCTCGCTTGGCGCACCCTCAATTATTGGTACGGTTCAGAACCGATGTTCAATTTTCGTTGACAAGCATTGTACATACAGACGGATATAGTACGAGACTGACTACAGATGAAGCAGAGAGAAGACATACAGAGAACACGCTTTCGTGGAGCAGAGGATGACCAAGGTGTCGCCAGAATATGAAAATATTACGTTTCAATTGGGAGGAGCCGGGATGTCTTCAAAAGCAGTTAGTTCAGTGCGGTCTCTTGAATAGGTTGATCGATACGTCCAGAATGGAGGTGGAATAGGAATAATGATAAAGGCGAATAAGATAGAGCAGGTGGTACCAGAGCAATGGAGAGGATGGATGATAGACTTGATTTCCTAAAAATTTCAATCCCGTTGTTTTTTAATCGCTGTCGACCATTGATATAGCGCCGCATTGTTCGCAGAAACTCCACATGGTGCGTTGTCCATTGGGGCCCGAAGCACAAGCGACACGAAGTTTCGGTATTTGTGAGCAGCCAGTTCTGTAGATGTCAATGGTCATCGACAAGAGACAAAAGCGCATATAAGCTTGAGAACTAATGCTCTCTACAGAACATGCATAAAAATAGACGTACCCATGGTGGCGAAAACCACTGGAGGGCTGAAGAAGACCAGAATGACGATTCGGTGACTGATCCACATAATGTGAGTAGCTGTGAGAATTAGGTTTCATACTGCCATCAGCGGTCAAGAACGGCAGCGGATAGATGTCAAAACCAGGATAAGATGCTGGTGGCGCAGGTAAGTGACCACATCCACTGAGATGAACGGTGATTGAAGCATACGCGATTCGAACACGGGAGAGTTAAACGCGTTTGACGACACTGTGCTGACATTGGACGGGAGACGCATATGAGCTACGTCAGGGTACAAAGGCTCTGCCTCAGACATCGCAGCGTCATCATCTGAGTCAATCTTAATATATGGGAATGGGACAAGTTTCAGCTGCTTTTTGGACTGATAGCTATTAGAGCTCGCCATATATGGCAATAACCAAAGGCTCACAGGGAGAACATCATCGACCTCAACCTCGTATTTGCGCTTGATGGTCATGATTGCGAACGAAGGAATGAGATGGGAGAAGCAAGAAGAGAAGAGGAGTTAAAGGGCTGCTATAGACGGGAACTTATAAACAGCGTTGTTTGCAAATGTTGATTTGATTCTCGGTTAAGAAGTTTATTGGTATCGTGGAGCATGAAACTGAATGATGCGACATCAACCATGACAGCGGAGTCCTCCGATTGATTGAGACAATGAACCCCAGTTTCAAAAGTTATTTGTGACCGTTCTAAATTAGGAAGTTGATTGACCAGAAAAGGATCGTCCAATGACCAACAAAGCGAATGCCCATCACGTGGATAGATCGTGTCTCGTGAGTCGGCAGGTTATGCAGCCTCAACACAACAGTCATGGATCCAGGCAACCTCCGCCTCCCCACCGTGCTCAATCCCCTTCTTTCATACCTTGCGGATGCTCTACCCCCTCCTTTATATAGTTTTGTCATCCAATTTTTGTCCCAATGCCTTGTCCTCTTGTCCGCCTTCCTCGGTCTTGTCATCTCCCTACTGTCCAAAAGTCCGGCAGAGTGGAATGCACAAACACTCCTACCCCCCTTAATCAGTTTGATCGCTACCTACCTTGCACTACTGAGCATATATCGGACGACATCATGGCTAATCCGCACTAGTCTCTGGTTTGCGAAGTGGGGGATCCTGTTTGGCGCCCTTGCCACAACCATTGGATGGTGCTTGGGTAGCACTCAGACTGGTGGCATTGTGACTTCTGGCTTTGCCTTACACTTCCTTGACTACTTGTCAGACATCATAAAAGGGCTGGATACTGTTGGTAGTAGGCAGGAGATTCACATGGGAGATTCACGAAAATCCACTGGAAGACCCAAGGCTTGGGAATCCTTTGGTCGTCATAAAGAATGGCAAGATACTACAAACCTCAATGAGGATGTGACACAGAATTCGAACCTCGAAAGATTGTTCAGCAATTTAATGGACGTCGCCAGCCGTACACTCAAAGAGTCGCAACTGGGGCTCAAGAATGTAGTGGGTGGCAGAGACGGTCATTATGCCGATGAAACAGATCGAACAAGGAGTAGAAAAAATTCTGAGTCGCGTTCAAGATGACGGGGATGTAGGTCTGTCTTTATCCCATTCACAGACGGCAAATAATTTGAATGTATACCAGGTATAACCCATACCAAAATTGAGTCGATTAAGTAGATTTACTGGCTTCGGGATTTGTGCGATGATAACTTGGATATTTGGCTACAGTCAGCACGTTGTCAGTCTTGAAATAAATTTCCTAACGTACTGGGCAATCCGTCCTAGTTGACTGAGGCCAGATATTCCAACAAAGAAGTTAACCTTCAGAGGAATTGTCAGCATGGCACTTTCTAAAGGAAAATGTGTTGCCTACAGCAGCCAGACTGTAGTTTACTGGAGTAATCACGAGCGAGTATCGAACCCAGATGAATCCTGTAGCAGCCAAAGCTGCATTTTATGGACGTTTGAATAACAGTTGACTGTCAACGAGCCACCATCCATGCGCACCAAGGTTTTGTGAAACACTGAGTTTATCTGCAGGACGAGTCATATCCTTAAGTCCGGCTCCCACCAAACACCATTTCATCAATGGAGCCCAAAAGAATACAGTCCTGGGTCCTAAACAAGATGCGGACTAGGCGAAACAATCAGGAATAAAACGAGTGAGCCCTACCAGCTGGGTGATTCAGGAATGCTTGAAATTTAGATGCTCCTGCAGATGCTGCCGCTCCTAACATTGTTTTCTTGTCCAAAAATGAAGATAACAGGTGTTGATATAAAGAACTAGGAAGAACTCGACAAAGAACTCGACTCGGTGTACTCGATCGGAATTGGCAAAGTGTGTCACGATACTGTCACATCCCTTCAAATATCAAGTGCCGGCTAGCTGGCTGGAGTGATGACCTTGCCAGCTATCTGCATCTTTGCGGAGAGCCAAAAAAATTGAGGGTATTTCTACTCCAGCCAATGATTCGTCTTAGACCATATGGTTACCAGAGTTGTTCAACAGCCCAGACCCACATGCTGGACCCAAAATCCCGGTAAATTATGCTCGCTGTCCTGGAAGCTTTATTGAGAAGCGAGAATAGCTCAACTCCCCTACTGATCTCATCGATAACCAGCCCTCGTAACCATCTGTCTATATCTACTGATCATCCTTGAGGCAGCACCACGATCCCAGATGACTATTGGCTGATGGATTCTTTGATATGATTACCCAAGGCACAGTCAGCGAGGTTGAATTCTGTTATAAAAAGCCGTTTTCTTATCAAAACAAGAGGTAACCTTGATATCCTTACAGGCATGACTCAATACTGGGAGCCCGGAACTGAATACAACTACGGCGATGTCGTTGAGTATCAGGGTTAGTGGATCATCTATATTCGTCCAAGGTATCGAGTCTCATAGGTGACACCCCATCCAGGTGGATACTACAAGATAGTTCAACCCCACCGTTCTCAGGTGAATATTGGTTGATTCATGTACTCGACGTTGAGCTGAAGTGTTTCGAGTCCGATTGGGCTCCAGACATCACGCCCGCTCTATGGGGGCGGACTCAAAATCCTATTCATCAGCAATCAGAGAAGTATGAACAGCAACAGAGCTGGCAACAGCAACAGCAACAGCAACAGCAACAGCAACAGCAACCTTCCTGGGACTATGGTAAAGACGAACAAGGTGAGTGCTCCAGTTCCAGTCTTGGATTTATTATTTAGGCTCCCCACCTCAAGGTGAAGGGGAAACTAAGAACTGGTTTCAAGAACACAAGACGGGGCTCGAGGTCAGTTGCATTCTGATCATAATGTTCAATATGATCGAATTGCCGACTACATAGGTCGCTGGTGGCTTGGCTCTTGGTCTCGGTGCTCTTGGCGCGGCTGTCATGCACCATGGACACAAGAAAGACGAGGTAATTATCTAGTTCAAGACGTTGAGCGGACGATCTAAACCTGCCTTCAGAAAGAAGGATTTGAAGCTTGGGCCAGTGCTGCAAGGGCACATGGGAACGAATTTCATCAGTATGGTCCCCGTAGCCCAGCTACTTGGGTCTATAATGAGGGGAAGAATATCCCCCGAAATTCCATCTCAACAGGTGTGGAAAAAGATTGGACTCTGTTTGTCGCTCGCGCGTGGATCGACGTGAGTCCAGATTATGACTTAACACAGTATGAAAGTATCTAAATATCAACCAAAGGGCAACGTTAGTGCGTATCTCCGATCAAGTTTGTTCCAAAAATATGAACTTTCTGTCCTGAAACAGCACCTGGAAAGGCCTCAGATGTTTTCAAGAAAGGAGCCGTGATCGGCTACAAGGATAAGGAACACCATGTAAACATCTCAGAATGCACATTCGACCATTTTGCTGATCAGACACAGTTCGATAGATACGAGATCCTCCTTGGGGACATGAGGGCATTGAAATGGGTGTCGACCGCAAATACGATCAACGTGGGCTATCTAGGCGCTACGCCCGTGGAAGGTGGCTACGAAAAGGATCAGGCTCCACTTTATGTTGTGAAGGCTGAGCACAAGGGTGCTTGGCACCCCGGCAAGGCCAGCATCAATATCAACGGTAGATGAGGTTATTTCTTTGAGGTGATAAACTGATGTGTTTCTAGGCGCCCTCATTCCCTACGATGGTGGCGAAAAACTCGTTAGGGTCAGTCTTCAAATACACTACAACTCCTCAGGGTTCCTGACATTTTGAGATAGGAATACCAAGTCCTCTGCTACGCATAAACAACTCAAGGTATCTCAAAGTATCCTGCTTTCCACTGTCTCCTACCATGTGTAACTAAGAGCGCGACGTGATCGAATATTTGATAATAGAAGTTCGGAATCTGCGAGACCTGGTCGCTAAGAGATCCATTTTACCTTGGTCATGTGTCGAATCTCCACAACCCGCAGCATCCAAGAACTGCCCCATATTGCAATTGATGAGTCATGATAATTTATCAAAGAACCTCCAAGCAAAACAGATCAGAATAATGAATGGTCATGGTAAAGTAATGATCAAATGTGCTGCAATCTAGTACCTGACATGACTGAATTATGTATTCCATGAATCAATGTGAGAATTTAATTACTCGTTCTCATTAATGGCCAGCACCTTTCTCGAACACAGTTATCGATTGAACCTGCCTGAAGTCATACAGCGGCTCTAGCTTGGCATCCTTTTGAAACAAGATCCAACGTTTGAACCAATACGGTATGAATTTCGTGACCTGATAATGCACATGCTGGTGCGTCGGGACAGCGAATACGTAGTCAAGTTCCTATACGCGGATGATGCTTAGAAACCAAATCAGAATTGTAAGAGTAATTTGAGGTTACCTCCAAAGTGCGTTGTTTGGTTTCTGGCATGAATAGGAATATCATAATCAGCGCTAACACATTCGTCCCAGCATAGAATCCGAAGGCTGTGCGAACACGTCGTTCAGTGCTTTTGCTCTGAAGAGAAAGGGTGGCGTCTGCTCACCTCCGGTCGTAGTGAACGCGGCCACCATC
>Ga0153947_1000846_pt1 | contig 14862 bp, 15 predicted proteins | sample TSNJ031MetaG_FD_104697 | JGI IMG/M metagenome (GOLD analysis project Ga0153947, IMG submission 104697) | Attine ant fungus gardens microbial communities from New Jersey, USA - TSNJ031 MetaG | ecosystem: Host-associated > Fungi > Mycelium > Unclassified | place: USA: New Jersey, Wharton State... | reverse complement strand
TGACCGGGAGATCAGCGAGTACTGTAACCGGGTCATCACCATTGTGGACGGCGATATTGTGGACGACCGGATCAATGAGCGGCCTAAAGGGGCTGAGCTTGAGAGCGATGATGAAGAAAAGACAGCCGCTGTTGCGGGGGCATAGTCACAGTGGATGAAATATATTGAATGGTTTAGGAGAGAAAAGTAAATGAAAAACGTACAGGCGAAAAGAAAGCGGTTTGCGCTGATCATGGTCACGGTACTATTTTTTATATCATCCATTTCCGCTTTCGCGCCAGGCAGCCTCGCGGTGGATGGCATAAGTGCAAGCGCCATATTATCTATAAAATCCTCCAGTAGTGATACCAGTGTTTTTAAGAGGGCGACTGACATTATTATCACCTTGAATACTGATCCCACCAAGGGCGGCGTTCAACTTACATCTAGCGACAACGTATATGTTGTTTTAGAAAATTGGGGTAATTTTTATCCAACTGAAAATGGGTCATATGTGGTTTGGCCGACCAATAAAGACGGTGCTGGTATTACCGATGAAAACGGTGATGGTTTTTATGATCAAATAAAATTTACCGATCTGCGCAACGATGGCGGAGGCGCTGCATTTGTATTTACTATCCACTATAAAGATAGTACTGGCAATCCTAAGTCAAACACCTTTACATATACCTTGCCGGATTTAACCGGCTGGGTGATTGAGCCGAACCCCGATTCCCCGGGAGATCCGGAGGACCCCGTCGTCCTGGCTGCGCTGACCCCTCACTTGATTGTCTCCAGCTACTCCTACCCTGGGAGCAAGGTGACGGCCGGGACAGATTTTACCTTGACCTATACCCTGAAAAACACCAGCTCCGACAAGGCCATCCGCAATGTCATTTTGGTGGTGACTCCCTCCGCCGACCTGCGGATCAAGAGCAACGCCAACACCTTCCATATCGACCGGATTCCCGCGGGGGGTACGGTGGAGCGCAGCATCGTCCTCAACCTGCCGGTGGCGGCGGAGAAGGAGATTCAAAATGTGGACATCGCCGTCACCTTCCAATATTACGATAAGCCGGAGGAGGACCCGGTGTCCGGCGGCGACGAAATCATCATCACCATCCCATCGGGCCGGATCACCCGGGCCAAGATCACCGAGGTGAAAATCCCCAAGAATTTCTCCATCGGCAAGGAGGGCAATATTGAATTTTCCGTCATCAACAACGGCTTCAGCCAGATTTATAATGTGGAGGCCTTTGTCTATGACGGGGAGGACAACGAACTGGGTTGGCTCTATCTGGGGCATATGGAGGGCGGCGCCCAGCCCATAAAGCAACAGCTCCCGCTCACCTTTCAGGAAGGGGGGTACTACGATCTGCGCCTGGTGGTCCAGTATGAGGATGAGAACCTGCAGATGACCACCCTGGAGAAGGATTTTGTCATAGATATTGAGATTCCGCAGGAGCCGGACATTTGGTATCCGGAACCCGAGCCGGACCCCAATGAGGGCCTTGAGCCTGAACCGGAGGAGAAAAGCAAGATTAACCCCATCCTGATCGCGGCCATCATTGTGGTGGTGCTGGCGGCGGGGGTTGTGATCTTTGTGAAGATCAAGCGGAAACGTGAAGACAGCTTTGACGACTACTTTGACAGCTTTGAGGCCGGGACACCGGAAAAGAAGGCGATGGATACGGAAACCCCTAAAAAGGATGAGATATTAGAGGATGCCAAGAAGAAGGATAAGCGGGGTAAGAAGGCAGATAAACAATGAAGATATTTGATTTATTCCGCATGTGCCTGAAAAACCTGGTCAAGCGGATGGTGCGCACATTGATGACTGTTTCAGGCGTCGTTATAGGTACATGTGCCATTATTGTCATGCTCTCCCTGGGCATTGGCCTCAATCAATCCTTCGATGAAATGATCCAAGAGATCGCGGATTTGACCATGATCAATGTCTGGCCCAGCTATACTCAAAATCTGGCCACTGGCGAATACGAGGAGACCCCTATCAACGACGCCAGCGTCAAGGAGATTTTGGAGATTCCCCATGTTCAGGCGGCTACGCCTCAAATGAGCTATTACGGGGTCATCATGATTTATACTGACAGCGGGTATGTCTACTACGACGACATCACCGGGGTGTACCTGGACCAGATGGAGTATTTTGGATATACCCTTGAGGAAGGCCGGTGGCTCATAGGTGAAGATGGAAAATATGCGGGCTATTTTGGCAGTGAATCCGCCTACTATTTCTTTGATTATGAGCTGGATGAGGATGAGCGCTGGGAAAACTTCTGGCAGATAGATGCCGATGGCAACCGTCTGCCCCCGGAGATCAATATCTATGAGGAGGAGCTGTATATTGCCCCGATTCCTATTAAAAAAGATTCTGACGAATATTGGAACCGGTATGACTTCGAGACCTTTTTTAGCAACCCCGCTATGCAGGCCGAGTATGCCCAGCCCTTTACAGCCCTCGGCTCCTTTATGACCGATGATAAAAACTATGAGACCCGTTACGGGGTTTACCTGGATATTCCTGTAATCCGTGAATTGGTTAAGCAGTACAATGAGCTCAACGATGAGAATTATTCCATTGAGGAGACCTATTACTCCCTTCGCGTGCGGGTTGACGATATGAACAACACCCGTGAGGTGACCGAGGCGTTGACCGCTATGGGGTATGATACGTATTCCGCTGAAAGCATGCGCCAGCAGTTCCAGGGCTTTACCAATATCCTCCAAATGATACTAGGAGGCCTGGCTATGATCTCTTTATTGGTCGCCGCCATAGGCATCTCCAACACCATGGTCATGTCCATCACCGAGCGCACGCGCGAGATCGGCGTCATGAAGGTGCTGGGCTGTTCATTGGGGAATATCCGCACCCTGTTTTTGATGGAGGCAGGCAGTATAGGCTTCTTTGGGGGTATTTTGGGGGTTGCGGCCAGCTATGGACTGTCCAGTTTGATGAATAATATTTTACCTGAGATTATGGGCGGCAGCAGCGAATTGGGCGACGTGGGCATGTTGCTGGGCTCAGGCAATGTCTCTGTAATCCCCCTGTGGCTGGTGGGCGTAGGCCTGGTATTCGCTACCTGTGTGGGATTGGTATCGGGATTCTTGCCGGCCAACCGGGCCGTCAAAATTAGTCCATTGGAGGCCATACGTCATGACTGAGGAGCAATCTGGCGGTATTGGGCAAAGATTTCTTTTCATAAACCGCTTAAGCTGAAATTCTATAAATTCATTACAGTTTATTATACCGTCCCGTCATTTTTCAAACGGAAGTATGACGGAAATGGATAAGAAGCTGAGGCTTTATAGATAAAAGAAGCGCTGTCTGTAAAGAAAATTAAGTAAAACCCCGTCATTTTTGTTTGGAGCCTGATGCGGTAGTAAACCCGCTTGTCACCACATTGTTATTTGAAGGACCGGCGCTTCTATGATATACTTAGAGTGTAAAAAGAAATGATGCCTGACGGTGAATAGGCGGAGCAATTTTTACGTGAGGAGTGTTTCCTATTGGGGAAATTGAGCATCAAAAAGGTAATTCTAGTTCTCTTTTCTTTGGCTTTGTTTATTGAAGTGATTTACGCGACAAGCGAAGGTATGTGGTTTATCCCTATTGTAATATTATCCTTGGCAATTACGGCCGGTTGTGTTGGTGCATATATGATGCACAGGCAGCGAAAAGAAATTGCCACGGAGAAGAGTATCATACCTTTCGACTGAGTTAAATTGTAAAATTAGATATCTTGTTTTTTCTTCCTTCTCAGAAATAAAAACGGAGGCCATATGGCTTCCGTTTTTATTTGTGTCATTTATAGTTTTTTTCATGCGCTCACAGACCTCTCGCCGCCTGCGGAAACGATTTTTTGTCCGCCCTTATGGCTGTGGCAATTAAGATAACCAGCCCTGTTATCGCAAAAGCCAAGCCAATGAGCATGAATATCTTTGTGTATTCGGACGCGGTTCCGGCGATATCCAATATGCCTTTAAAAAAGCTCCCTGTTGTCAGTGTCGCAATTCCGGAGTTATAAAGGTTATATCCCAGCCGGTACGGCTTTACCGAAACCATACCTGGCCTTATGGCGCCGAGCAAAAAGTATAGCAATGAGCCGCCCAGCAGGGGATAGAGGAACATGAAGGACATGGAGGCCGAGCGGACTCCGTGCCCGAACAACGCATAAATATTGTCAATGGCGATGGCGGTGGCGCTCAAGGCGAGATAGACGATCACCGTTTTGCGCATCCCTTTGCCGCCCGCCTTTCCGCTGTGTCGCTTATTCATATCCGATATAGACAATATCGCTCACCTCCCGTTCCTTCTCGCTCCGGCCGTTGGTAGGATTGTTGACGACTTCCCCGTTAAAATACATGGTGGAGGAACCGCCTCCGTCAAGGTTATAGGCGAGCACAGCGCCCCGCTCCTTAAACGCCTGCGCCAGTTGCAGCAGGGACAGTCCCGCACTTTCGCCGGTGCGTCCGTCGGAAACAATAAAGATGTAATGCAGCTCCGATATCTGACCGATGGCGGTGCGTGGGTTGCTGCTCTTAGACTTGGATACCTCGCTGCTTTCGTCCACCACGACGGCTCCGTTCTCCACCAGCGCTGGGCCAAAAGAAAAGATCTGCCAGGCGTTTTGCAGAATATCGCCGGTGGCTGATGCTTGATCAATGACAGACAGGTTGCCGTGGTAATCAATCAGCAGCGCGTCGCTGTCGCTGACGGTTTCCCGGTAAAGGATCCCGTTGCGCAGTACATAGCCTTTGTCCCGAAAACCATAATAATCGCCGTTGACGGCAAAAATGGCATTGTGCGCCGACGCCATCTCCGAGGTGGTATCCTTGATGTTGCGGCCAAAGGTGTTTTGGGCGAGAGCCGTGCGCAGGTAGGCGGCGTCGGAAACCTGAACATCCGCCACGTAATAGGTGGTATCGTGCTCCCTCACCGTCTCAATTTGGATGCGGATGTTTTCATCCTCGTAGCTGGTGGCCGTGATTACCGGCTCCATGGGTAATGCCGCGGAAATTTCTTCGCCCAGAAAAGCGCTTTCCGATCCAATTTGATCTGTTTGAGAGGGCGTTTCCGCCTGGGAAGGGGATTCCATCTGGATGTCCGACGCAGCGGGAGGCTCCACCACGGCGATTTGTGCTTTTGGAATGACAAAGGCGTCTAACAGTGCAAGGGTAAAAGCCGCTGTCAGAAGGATGGCGTAAATTCCCGCCCATCGCCATGGTTTTGCAAGCCGTTGAAGTATTATAAAGACCGTTCCCCCTTTTTTGCCGGCTGTATTCCGGAATATCCAGCGGTTTTGAATTTGATAGCTGATGAGAAATAAAGCCGCGTCCACGCCGGCCTTTACCACCGTCGTGGAAACTGACAGGGCCGACAACGCCCAGACAAGCTGCGCGCTTGCCAGCATCTGCGCGAAAAACAAAAGCGTATAACTCAATACTTGACGCTTTGTATTGCCGCTTTGCCGGAACACCCATCCACGGTTTATCGAAAAGTTGCAGATTCCGGACAAAACCCGGGCAATGGCTGTTGTGGCAAAGATCCCACCCGCCGTCTCCGGGAAGGCACGTAGCAGGAGGGTAAACGCTGTCAGGTCCAGCGCAGCCGAGGCCAAAGACGCGGCCCCAAATTTGAGAAAGCGGCAGACGCCGCTTTTGAACGGCCGGGATTCAGGATGAAACGTTGTTTCTGTCCTCATGCGGCGCCTCCTATACTGCGGCTTTTTCCTCATGCCGGGGCGAAGCCGCCACCGGTGTTTCAGGAACGGCAATTTTCTGTATCTTGCGCCGTCTGTGTAACAGTAATGGCCGTGTCAGATTTTTTAGGATTGAGCCGTAAATCCGTGCCGAATCCCGTACCGGGCGAAAGTGGGAGGAGCGGTTCCCCTTCAGGTATACGGTGCTTATAGGGACGGCCAGAATGGGAACGCGGTTCTGAGCGGCGGCCAGCAGGAAATTCATCTCATATTCGAACCGTTCACCGGGGGCTTCCAAGGCCAGCGCCACATGCTGGGCGGGGATGCCGCGCAGGCCGGTTTGGGTATCCGGGCAATTCATCCCTGTGATGAGGCGAAATACGCCGGAGGTGATGCGGTTGCCCCAGCGGCTTTTGAAGGGAACTTGTTCCCGGCAAAAATCCCTTGTCCCCAGGATCAAGCTATCGGGGTGCTGCTGCAACGCTTTTGCCACTTTCAGGATGTCCACAGGCCTGTGCTGCCCGTCGGCATCCGCCGTAATATATCCGGTGCAGCTGGGATAACGCCGGCTCATATGACCGATGCCCGTTTTGATCGCCGCGCCTTTGCCGTAATTTTCGGGATGGCGGCAGAGAATACAATCGTACATAAATTTAAGCTGGTCAAAGATCTGCCCGTATGCGGGGCCGCTGCCGTCGTCCACAATCACGATCTGCATGTCGGGAGAGATGGCCCTCATCTCCTCCACGAGCGCCAACAGCTGTTCATCGGGATGCAATGCAGGGATAACCAATGTATTTGTCATGGTATTTTACCATCCTTCCAGTTGCGGGTCTGCCGCCGTGGCGGCAGGCCCGCGATTTGTATCCGTGTATAGTTTGACTACCTCCGCATTCCTCCACCCATGCCGCCCATGCCACCCATGGAAGTGCCGCCCGACTCGGTCAGGTTGCCGCCCGTCTGGGTGAAGGTTCCGTCGCTATCAATGGTTTGCCCTTCGCCCAGAGTAGCGGCGGTCAGGCTTACATCGCCTCCGGTCATCTCGCCGCTGCCATTGATATCTATGGCATCGCTTCCGGCGATGACGGTGATGGTTCCTCCGGTGATTTTTAGCCACTGGTCACCGCTGACGCTAAATTTGTCGGCGCCAAAGTGTCCCGCACCTCCCGTATCATTGCCGCCTGCGATGTTGATGCCGTCGTCCGTCGACGATATATTGATTACGCCGCCGGTGATGGTCATGGTTTTGGCCTCCAGGCCCTCGTAGCATGTGAGGATGTCGATTTTATCACCGCTGATGGTCAGGTCGCCGTCTGCGTGAACTGCGTCGTCGCCGGAGGAGAGGGTAAATTCCCCACCGCCGATAAAGATATTTCCATTTGCGTGAATGGTGTCGTCGGCCCCGTCAAGGACAAAGGTTCCGCCGCTGACCGTGATATTGGTCCCGGCCTTGAGCCCCTTGTAGCTGCCGGATGCGTCGGAAGGCGTCACCTCATTCCCGCCGCCAGAGATTAGATTGTAGGTTCCGCCGGAAATAGCCAGCTCGGTTTCCGCCTGTACCGCGTCGTTCCCGGAATTGATGTTGTAGACGCCGCCCTCCAGGGAAATCCATCCTTTGCTGGCGTCCTCGTCGTTGTTGGATTGAAGGCCATCCGCACCGGATTGGATGGTGAAGTCGCCGCCCGTGATGGTGAGGGAGTCCCGTCCCCGGATTCCGTGGTTGGCGGCGGTAATGTCAAAGGTTCCTCCAGTGATGACAAGGTCGTCCTTTGTGCCGATGCCGTTATAGAAGCTCGCGTTGACCGTCAGCGCGCCGGTTCCATTGATCGTCATATCGTCCTTGCTGAAGATGGCGGCGTCCGGTTCCTCCGCCGTGGAATCCGCGTAGGTATAATTTGCCGCGTCCGTGACGGTGTTGGTGGTGCCGTCCGCCAAGGTGATAATCAGCTCATCTGCCTGTGTGCTATAGATTGCGGCGTTGCGGTCGGCAGTGATATCCACGCCGTTGAGCACCAGTTGTACCGTGCTTTGGGAAGGCGCCGTCACAACCACACTGCCGGTCAGGCTGCCGGTCAGGATATAGATGCCCCCGTCCGTAATGGTTAAGGTATTGCCGTTAGCGGTTGCTCCGCTGCCGGATACGGAAATGGATGTGCCGTTTAAGGTTATGGCGGTAGCGGGCTCACCCTCCCAAGAAGCGCCGGCGTCATCCGTGTTATACTGAGTGGAAGGCCCCGTCACGTCGCTTGAAACAAGTTCTGCTCCGGAGGTGCTTTCTGCGGCCCCGGATGCGTTGCTCTCCGCTGCTGTGGTACATCCGGCGGATGAAACCGCCAAGACAAGTGTCAACAGGGCTGCCGTAATTTTTGTTTTATAGTTCATCTCAGTTCTCCTTTCATCTTGATTACAGTTCTCCTGCGGCTGTCACAAGCCTTCCGCAGGTCAGGTTCAGGTTTCCGTTGCGCTGCCGGATTTGATCCAGCTACTCTTTTTCTTTGTCCGGGTCTTTCAGCTTTACCGTGTACTGAAGTTCATAAAGGCCGCCCAGATTGGTGGTGCGCACCCGCTCCAGAGTGGCAGACCATGCATACAGGCTAAACAGATCGTCAAACAGGTGGCTGTAGTCTGTATCCTCCGGGATAACGACCTTCAGGGATTTAACGCCGCTGTCCTTCTCTCCAAACCGGATGGTTGCAAGCAGCAGCATTACCGCACTTATGAGAATAGTGAAGAGGGCCGCATAGGCCACATATCCCATTCCAGCCGCAAGCCCCACAGCCATAGCAAAAAAGATGCTGACGATTTCCTTGGCGGTGCCGGGCGCGGAGCGGAACCGCACCAGGCTGAACGCGCCCATTACCGCCACACCGGCTCCCAGGTTGCCGTTGACCACCATGATCACCGATTGGATCAAAGCCGGCAGCAACGCGATGGTAACCACAAAATTTTTTGTGTAGGTATTGCGGTACATATAGACGCAGGCGATTACAATGCCAAGAACCAGTGACAAAAGCGCGCAAAGCGCAATCTCGCCGACGGCAATACTGCCCGTTGTGGTGAATATACTATCCAGCATACTGGTATGCCTCCTTTTGGTTATGGATGAGATGATCCGTATAAACGGTGCCATATTTGGAAAAGGAACAGGGGTAAATCCTCAACTCCGACAAGATATCACAGAGCCAGAGGGGAAGCGCTCCCAAGGTTTTCACTTCCATCATGCGGATACCGGAAAGGATGAGCGGAGATCCGTAATCCCCTTTGCTGAGGTCGAGATTGTGGTCCCGCCAGCGGATATTCGCGTCGAAGGTGATGCGGAATTCCGAATTCTCCCTGCTGAACAGCGCGACACGGTCGTAGCAGATCAGGGCTTTTGCGACGGGGGCGTGTTGTTTGACAAACCAGTCGATCTCCCCGAAATTTTGCCCTGTCCCTTCCGGCGGCTTGATCCCGTAGTCCAGATAATCCCGGGAACGCCACAGCGGCAGGGGTACCCGCCGTTTATAGGTAATGCCGTCCAATTTCTTTTTCAATTCCAGATAAACCATATCCGTTTCGCTGGGAGTACCGTAGCTCCTCAGCCTCAACTTTTGCTTGAAGTTGGGTTTGTCCAGGGAGTGGCGGACCGTGGCGAAATCCTCTGTGTCGTAATAAATCGTGCAGATGGTGTGCAAACCGTACCTGTCCTGCTGCATATACGGCGCCAGTGCCTCCATAAGAGCTGTAAACTTGTCGGGGGTAACCATAAATTTCTTTTCATGGCGTTCAAATACCATGCCTGTATTCACTTTTACCTTTGCCATATGATCAAATCCTTTATTTAATCTAGTCTTGCATGACTGGCTTGCCTTTCTTGCTTAAAGAATACACCCTGAATTTGAGGAACAGTTGAAGATTGGCGGTAGAAGTGTTGAGGATTGCAGGGAATTTAACGGTATGTATAGCGAATTCAAATAAAATAAATAAGAAACATATATTTGAATCCGCTTCGGGCAAAGAACAATGGGCCCGCGTTTTTATACGCGGGCCCATTGCTCTTTGTATTTTAAGCTTCACTACATTCAATGGAAAACCAAAAAGTCGATCCACGTCCCACTTCCGATTCCACCCCGTAATCCACGCCGGGATGGCGGTCGAGAATGGAGCGGACAATGGCTAGGCCCAATCCGGAGCCGGAGGCGGCCCGCTTGTGTGTGGAGTCTACTTTGTAATACCGCTCCCAAATATGCGGGAGGTTTTCCGGTGCAATTCCGTCCCCCGTATCGATCACCTCCAAGCGGGCGGACTGTCCGGATACAATCAACCGGATCGTGATCACCTTGTCCGGCCCAGTATGTGTGATCGCATTGAGCAAAATGTTGTAAATCACCTGGGCAATGCGATCTCTATCGCCATTCACAAATATTTCGGCAACAGGGGCGTAAGCAATCCGGTACCCGTCCTGCTCGCAAAACCGGGAAACCCGTCCGGCGATTTCCTCCGTCAGTTCATTCAGGTCAAACCGCTCAATGGACATTCTCTGCGTTCCCGCCTGCAGCTGTGATAGATCCAGCAGATCGTTCACCAGAGAAGACAGGCGGTTGGTCTCATCGATAATAACCTGCATGTTTTCCGCATTGGCCTCATCCGGCATATCCCGGATCATCTCACTGTACCCCGCGATCAATGTCAGCGGCGTGCGCAGATCATGGGATACGTTGGAAATCAATTCTTGGCGCAGTTCCTCTGTTTTAGACAGCTCCCCGGCGGCCTGGGTCAGCACATTGGCCAGCTGTACCACCTCCTGGTAGCCTGTCCCTCGAAATACCACGTTGTAATTGCCCTTGCCAAGTTCACCGGCGGTGCGGCTGATGGCCTCGATAGGCTTAGATACTTTTCTGGCAATCAACAGGGCAAGAGCCACCGACAAAAGCAGCATGATGCCGCTGATATATAAAAGCTGAACCCGCAAGGTCTCCACAGTGGCGTTTACCGGGGTGATTTCCGCACTGGCAAGAACAACATATGTGTTTCCGTCCGCCGATTGCACCAGCTGTGCGCTGACAATGTTCTCATGGGGCCGTTTCCCTTTGTCTTTCCCATCATAGCGGCGCGTAAGCGTACCGCCTTGCGCCTGCAGTTGCGCAATCAAGTCGTCCATTTCATCGGGCTTAAGCTGGGTGTGAATCCCTTCCCGGAAACTGCCGGACGAGGCCACCAGCGTCCTTTCCATGCTCCACACCTCAACAAACAGGTCGTCCGGTCCTCCACCCAAATCGGTCAGACTTGACCAATCGGCTGCCTCCACGTAAGCGCTGATGGTGACCATCTCGCTTGTTACCTGGTTCGTTTTGATGGACTTGTAAAACCGGTCGAGAAAAACAGTTTGAAATAAGGTTAATATCAGCAACAGCAATAGGCAGAAGCCAAGCAAATAGGCAAACAGCTTCCACTTAATACCGGATATTTTCTGATTCATGTAGCTTCTCCTGTCATCCATCGAATCGGTAGCCGGTTCCACGCAGCGTCACGATGCTGTCACTATTTTCACCCAGTGCTTTCCGCAGCATTTTGATATGGGTATCCAATGTGCGGTCATCTCCATAAAAATCATAGCCCCATACATCTGTCAAGATTTTTTCCCGGGGCAACGCGACATTCCGGTTGCGCACCAGGTAGAACAACAGGTCGTACTCCTTTGGCGCCAAATTCACCGGCTCATCGTTAACATATACCAGCCGGGCGGTAAAGTCGATGGTTAGTCCCCCACGGGTGTAGGTCTTGTGTTCCGTCTGGCTGGGGCCCGGACGGGAACGTTTTAAAACAGCTTCAACGCGCATCATCAATTCTTTGGGAGAAAAAGGCTTGACCACGTAATCATCTATACCCGCTTCAAACCCATGAATCTTATCGTATTCCTCCCCCCGCGCCGTCAGCATTATAACAGGGGTAGTCTTCCTTTTGCGTATTTCTTTGACAGCGGAAAAGCCGTCCAGTTCCGGCATCATGACATCCATAATGACTATATCATAGTCGTTGTCCCGGCATAGTTCCACAGCCTGCATCCCATTTTCAGCCTCATAAACCTCATGACCTTCAAATTTTACATATTTTGCTACAAGTTCCCTAATTTTCAATTCGTCGTCAACAACCAATACTTTGTACATCAAGATTCCCTCCTGTTTTTTAGTATACACGTTCCTTTGACAAAATCCAATATTTGAGATATTAACCTGCGTATAGATTTGCTCGAACAAGATTGGTATATGACAACCTCCACGCTGATGTGTTGGCTGGCAAAAAGCCGCCGGCGGGGAAACCGCTCCACCCTGTTTTAGTACAGTCGAACGCGGATTCGTATATTTCGCGTAGCGAAGCCCCGGTACAGCATTTTAAGTACTGTACCGGGGGAATTTATTTGTTATGGCCACCTCCATTTTTTTGTAAGCGTGTATTCAATCTGCTTTTTGAGCCGATAGGCACCGCCCCCTTTATATCTAACCAATGAACCTGTTTCCTTTAGATGCTCTCTGTTGAGCTTGTTTATATTTTAAACGCCGAATATGATGAACAAATGAGGAGTGCAAGAAGGTTTGGAAAGGGGTGGATGATGAATTAATGCGATGCTCTATATCTAAATAAAGGGTCATATTCTCGCCGTCTTTCTGACATAGCGTTGACTTAATTTAAGCCAACGCTATTTTTATAAGTACACATGTCATAATGACAAGTATTATATTATTATTGATAAGAACACTTGACATATCTGAAATCTTATGCTACACTTAAGCCACAATAAAAAAGGAGGTCCCTATCATGAAAAATGACGAGATTTTAGCAAAAAGCCGGAAAGAGGGCAAAGATGAGGGGGTAATATACGCGCATAACAAAGGGCGGGGGCTTGGTGTAATCGGATTTTCTGTAATATGTATTTTCATTGTGATATTTAACTTTTTTAATGGCATAAGCAGCCATTCAGTTTTTTCCTTGTTTTCTGGTTTCGTTGCAATGGAGGCATACGGGAAATATACGGTAATAAAGCAAAAGACTTTTTTAGTAACCGCTATTGCTGGCGGACTTGCGGCAGTAGGTTTTTTAGGTAATTATGTCCTAATGATATTGAGAGGGTAGCTTATGAAAGATGAATTGGTATTGAAAAACAAATTGAAAGTCGCAAGAGCCGAAAGAAGCTTATCGCAAGGTGACTTGGCTGACTTAATTGGTGTTTCGCGCCAAACAATCAGTTCGATTGAAACAGGGCTGTTTAACCCTACCGCAAAATTAGCTTTAATCCTTTGTATAGCACTGGATAAAAAGTTTGAAGAATTATTTTACTTCGATTAAGGGTACAAGCATAATGCACGCCTTTGTTTTCCAATGGCGCACATACGAGCGATAGTTATGCGCTGACGGTATATGCTACCTCAAGAGTATCTCATAGCTAAATTTCCGCATGGAACCTTTCATAAGAAGCAAGGCGAGCACCGCAAGAATGGCGCCCAATCCCAAAAGAAGCCAGGCATTAATTAAAATGACACCAGTAAATTGCCCTGCTACCAGGAGCAGTAATGGCAAAATCAAAAAGACAGCGCGCTGTTGGGATTCCTCCATTGTCTGCGCTTTGGCGGAGCCGCTCACAATCAATGTAATGGCTAACAGAGACACCGCGGGAGAAACCACCAGCATCGTAACAAGCCAGCTGATGTCGGGAAGCAGCATACTGCCTGTTGTCAGAAGGGTTGCTGTTTCAACTACAATCAGCATTGCAAAAAATGATGCAAATGAAACGGCCATACTGAGAATGAACGAAGCCAATACTTTTGATGTAAATATTTGTTTTAGTGAAAGCGGACAATACAAAAGGGTTTCCAATGTCCGCTTTTCTTTCTCGCCAACAAAAGAGCTTGCTGCCATGACCGATGCAGCCATAATGGGAGTGATCGTAAAAAAGATTGGCATAATGCTATTTAGTATAAGCGCTATTAGGGTACGGCTCATGGTATCCAGCTGCCCGCTAAAGGGCAGCATGTCGAGCATCTTTTGGAAATCGCCCATATCCTCCGGGGCAAAATGAATCGCCAAAATGAAGATAAGGGGCAGGATTACAGTCAATACAAGCGGTACGATCAATAGGACGGGAAAGAAACGTTTATTGGAGGTTATGCTTCGTAAATCCCTTTTAATGATGGCAATTTGCATTGAATTAATCATTTTTTACCCCCTTCTTTTCCGTGCGCTTTTCAAGCAATGTAAAATAAATCTCTTCCAGTGACAATCTGCGGGCCGATATATGATAGACGCTGCCGCCCCCATCTACAATACGTTTGACGACAGCTGGAATTTCTTCTTCCGATTGCACAGTGATCTCATAACGCCGCTCCCCGGTTTTGGTCATCGGCATATCCTTCGGGAAATGGTCGGCCTTGATGCTGACCGTCATACCGGAAAAAACAAGGGAACGCAGCTTTTCAATACTTCCCACTGCAAGCAGAACACCGTCGTCAATCAGCCCGTATGAGTTGCATATCTCCTGTGCGTAGCGCAATTGATGGGTACACAAAAAGATCGTTGTACCCTCGTTCTCCGCGAGACTCTTGATCATGTTGTTTACGCTTAGCACGCTCTCGGGGTCAAGGCCGGAAGTCGGTTCATCCAAGAATAGAATTTTAGGATGATGAATCATTGCCCGCGCCAATGAGAGCCGCTGGCGCATACCTGTTGAATAGGTATCCAGCTTCTGGTCTTTCGCGTCGGTAAGGTCTAATTGCTCCAACAAGGCCAGTGCGCGGCTGCTGCTTTCCGCAGCGCTTACTCCAAACAATGTGCCGTAAAAAACGAGGTTTTGAAGCCCGGTCAGGTTGTCGTACATTTGTGCGTGTTCTGTTACGACACCGGAAAATTGATGAACTTGCTCCGGCTTTACAGAGGGGTCAACATCAAATACCCGGCATGTTCCCCCTGTGGGTGATAACATGCCATTCAGTAGCTTGACGGCGGTGGTCTTTCCCGCCCCGTTGGGGCCTAAAAACCCGAAAACCTCACCCTGGTTCAAGGTAAAGCTTATATCGTCGACTGCCTTTTTGCCTCCAGTGTAGGTTTTAGACAAATTCTCTATAATAACTGCTTTCATACCGGCCTCCAAAACGTCTATTTATTCTTCTAACAATTATTTTTAAGCCTTTCC
>Ga0153947_1000845_pt1 | contig 14869 bp, 14 predicted proteins | sample TSNJ031MetaG_FD_104697 | JGI IMG/M metagenome (GOLD analysis project Ga0153947, IMG submission 104697) | Attine ant fungus gardens microbial communities from New Jersey, USA - TSNJ031 MetaG | ecosystem: Host-associated > Fungi > Mycelium > Unclassified | place: USA: New Jersey, Wharton State... | reverse complement strand
GCCAGGGTAGGGGTGTCCACGCCGTTGAAGGCGGTGATAATGTCGCCTTCCTGTAACCCGGCGCTCTCTGCCGGACTGCCCTCCACCACTTGATAAATCACTACACCGGACGGATAACCGTAGCTCTGTAAAAGAGAGGAGCTGTAGCGGGTATCCTCTACAATGCCGATATAGGGAATTGCCGAACCTTCATTGGCAATCAGCCGGTCCACAATTTCCACCACCGCATTGACGGGAAGAGCGAAGCCCATACCCTCATAGTCGCTTGACGCGAGCTTGGCGCTGTTGATGCCGATGAGCTGGCCGCGTTCGTTGACCAGGGCGCCGCCGCTGTTGCCGGGGTTGATGGCGGCGTCGGTCTGGATTACATTGACGGATGCGCCGCTTTCCAGGGTAATGGTCCGGTTGAGGCCGCTGATTACCCCAAAGGACGTGGAGCCCGCAAAGCTCATGCCGCCTGGGTTGCCGATGGCAACTGCTATGTCACCCACACTGATGGCGTCGGAATCGCCGATCTCGGCCGCAGGGAGTCCCTCGCGGCCGATTTTCAGTACCGCCAGGTCCATGCTGATGTCAAAGCCAACCACCTCGGCGCTGATAGGGTTCTCCAGGTCACTGGGGAGATAGACGTCGATGCTTGCGCCGTCAAGCATGGCGCCATAGTTGTCCAGGGCGTCGCCAATGACGTGGTAGTTGGTGATGATGTAGCCATCCGAGCTATAGATGACGCCGGAGCCCTCGTTGCCGCTTTCATAGGTGCCGCGGCCTCCAAAATAGCCCATCATGGAGGTTACAGGGAATTTGACCACAATCCCCACCACCGAGGGAGACACCTTTTCAGAGATGGCGGAAACCGGGAAGGTGTCGGAGGATTCTATATTGATGGTTTTGATTTCACCGCCCCCTGTGCTGCCTACCAAACTGGTATTGTCCTGGGTATTCAATATTGCGTTACCGGCGTATGTTCCTCCAAAGCCACCGACAAAACCAAATAAAAGTGCCAGGGCCACGACCTTTAAAGTACCGCTCCCCCTTCTCCTTCTTGCTTGATAGTGAGGTTGATGGCCATATTCGGGTTGAGGCTCAGCCTGCTGCGGCTGTAATTGGGATTCGGGTTGAGATTGAGATTGATAACCGTATTGATAATAGGTATAGTTTTTGTATTCATTCTGGTCATCGTCATGATTGTTATTTGGATTTTGATTATACTCCATAAGAAACGCCCCTTTCTCTCTTATCCATACCCGCTTTTTTCTTAGAAGATATATGGGCTGTAAAGCGGGACATGTTTTTTAAAGCCTTTATCGTGACTATATTATAGCGCGCTAAAATAATAATGTTTTATCAAAAATCAATGAATTTGTTAAAAATCTATGTGTGCGAAATTTGTTTACTTGGGGCTAAAAAAATGGCCATGTAGTTTACATCTTCGCAATATTTTGCCGCGGCAGTTAGACGCAAAGCGGTATGCAATTACGTCTATGATCTTTATTATTTAAAGTTGCTTATAGTGGCAAATGGGCTTTGTGAAAACCCTGTAATAAGAGTATATTGAGAGAAGAGGTATTATATGAAAACCCTGATCATAAACGGCTCCCCCAGAAGGCAGGGAGATACCGCCGCGATGATTGGCGCTGCTGCCCCATCTGCCCGGCGAGTGCGAGTACCGGATGGTATGGCCCTATTACGACGATATCTTGATTGCTATGTCAAGGGGTGCAAACTAAAAAAGGCAAAAAAATATGATGGGGCATAGAATCGCCCTATCTTGTTCTTTGGACGAGGCCGGAGGCGCGGGGCACATAGCCCCGCAAAAGCCCTTTGACCGTCGGATAGTCGGGATGAACGATAAAGGGAAATGAAATGTGCCCCTTTTCAAGTGTGAATCACTGTGATATACTGTACCAAACTACCATACTGCAAAATAAACTTATTGTGTGGTAGATTCATTTTGCAGTCATAGGAGTTTAGAAAATGCTAAAAAACAGAATTAGAATTATGGTTTTATCCGCCTTGATTATTATTTCATTGGTCGGCTGTGCTTTAGGGGATAACAACAGCACGACAACGTCTGAAAGCAACGTTGCGCCGCCTGTCGAACAATCTCAATCCGAGCCTAATTCGACAAGCGAAGCGCAAACGCCGTGGGATAGCGAATATGGCATAGATTTCTTTTTTGTTCCTGATATGACGGAAGAACAAGCTTTATATTACGCGGATTATGTCGGCAAACTATTATATAGTGGATTATTGAATATAAATTGGAGTGTTGATGATTATTCGTCGCTTGTTGAAGAAATTGACGGATTAGGCTATGGAATAGGCTATGTCTTGCTTTTTGCTTATGAGGATATTATTGGTCCGGATGCAATGCAAAAGCTCTTTAACGAATATAACGGCGTTTTTCCTGCGGGCGTAATTGAAGATGTTTTGCTGATTCGATTTCCGTTTACAGCCGAGCAGTTGCACGAAATATTGTCCAACCATTATGATGTGGAAACAAATACCTATCGCTATGAAAGTGTGCGAGGTGGCGAGCCGATTGAAGCCGCCGTTACGGATGTAAATGAGTTTTCTGAAAATGGACAATTATTCATACGATTAAGCTATGAGATTTACACGGGGTATTCAGGTCCGGATTATGAGCTTAACACTTATAATTATAAAACCCCCGGAGTGTTGACATTAAAGCAGAACGTGTTTGGCGGTTACACATTTTGGTCGGTAGAAGCAGGCGAACAAATTGAAGCCCCGACAGTATCGGATACTTCATCATAAGCCGATATGCCTTTCAAAGATTTCATTTAATCTCATAAACATTACTGCGGATTTTTTAACTGTGGCTGTTTTATTTTTGAGTGTAACATATTGAAAGCGCGGATAAATTTTGATATGCTTATCTCGCAAGCCTTCGGGTGTTGCGGGTGGGAGTGGCGGTCTAACTTGCAAGAGTTGACGCCGCTCCCCCTTTATATATTAACCGTTCCTGTTTCACCACAGACCCAATCCCCGCCAAAGAGGATGCTTCTGCAATAAAGCAAGCAATAGCGCTGGCCAAGGCCCTTGCGGGGAAAGAATGATAAGGCGCGGCAAAAGGCCGATATTTCCGTATATAGTAGATTTTTTAGTCGACAGATGGTATAATATTGCTGTTTGCACCCGCGCCGCTTATAGCTGTAATTTTTGTTTCCGTACAGGACATACTAGATTATGGCAAATCCGGCAGGTGAGGTCAATATGCTTCCCGTGTTTATATTTAGATCAGCGGAGGTGCCTTTATGGCAGAGAAATTTTATGTGACAACAGCGATAACGTATTCATCAAAGAAGCCCCATGTCGGCAATACCTATGAGATTGTGATGACCGACGCTATCGCGCGGTATAAGCGCATGCAGGGGTATGATGTTTACTTTCTTACCGGCACCGACGAGCACGGCCAGAAAATAGAACAGAGCGCCAATGAAGCGGGGATATCCCCCGCCGCTTATGTGGATGGGGTTACCGGTGAAATCAAGACCATATGGGGCCTGATGAATGCCACCTACGACCAGTTTATCCGCACGACGGACGATTACCATGAGCGCGCTGTGCAGAAGATTTTCAGCCGCCTGTATGCCCAGGGGGATATTTACAAAAGTGAATATGAGGGCCTCTACTGTGTGGCCTGTGAGAGCTTCTACACCCCCACCCAGGCCGAAGGGGGCAAATGCCCCGACTGCGGCAAGGACGTGGCGCCCACCAAGGAGGAGGCTTATTTTCTCAAGCTCTCCAAGTACCAGGACCGCCTGATGAAGCATATTGAAGACAACCCGGAATTTATCCAGCCTGAATCCCGGAAAAGGGAGATGGTCAACAACTTTCTTAAACCCGGGTTGCAGGACCTGTGTGTTTCCCGAACCTCCTTTAAGTGGGGGATTCCGGTGGAGTTTGATCCCGGCCATGTGATCTATGTGTGGATTGACGCCCTCTCCAACTATATCACCGCCCTGGGTTATGTCCCTGGAGAGGAGTACACGGAGAAGTATAAAAAATATTGGCCCGCCGACGTTCATATTATCGGCAAGGATATTCTGCGCTTTCACACCATCTATTGGCCTATTATGCTGATGGCCCTGGGAGAGCCCTTGCCCAAGCAGGTTTTGGGGCATCCCTGGCTGCTCTCCGGAAGTGACAAGATGAGCAAGTCTGTGGGCAATGTGATTTACGCGGATGATTTGGCCCGCCATTTTGGCACTGACGGCACCCGCTATTATCTGCTGTCCAACATGCCCTACGCCCAGGACGGCAGCATCACCTATGAAAACGTCATTGCCTGCTACAACACCGATTTGGCCAATACCTTGGGCAATTTGGTCAACCGGACAGTGGCCATGCAAAATAAATATTTCAACGGTGTAATTTGCGCGCCGTCGGCCAAGGAAGCTATAGACGGCGAATTGGCTGAGGCCTGTAAAAAAGCTGTTGCGGAGTATACCCGGCTGATGGACGGTTACCGCTTGGCGGACGCTGCCGACGCGGTGATGGCGTTAGCCCGGCGTTGTAATAAATATATTGATGAAACCATGCCCTGGGCGCTGGCCAAGGAGGAGGCCGGCCAAGCCCGTTTGGGGACGGTACTGTACTGTCTGCTGGAGAGTATTCGTCAATTGGGCGTTATGCTGCTCCCATTCATCCCCGACACGGCTGAGGAGATTCTCAACCAGATTGGCACCGCTCGGGAAATCCGCACGCCGGATTCATTAAAGAGCTTTGACGCCACGGTGGCCGGCGGCAAGGTCGGGGTGGGCAAGCCGTTGTTCGCCCGCATTGATGAGGCGAAAAAGCTGGCTGAAATCCAGGCGGAGATTGAGCAATCTCAATCCCAAACCACCCCCAAGGAGGCGGCCCAAAAGGATGCCGCTGTGGAGGGCGTCGCGCAAATTGGCATTGAGGACTTTGCTAAGGTTGCCCTGTGTTGCGGAGAGATAAAAAATTGCGTTCCGGTTCCCAAATCGGACAAGCTGCTGACGCTCACCATTGACGACGGCAGCGGCCTCCGCCAGGTGGTCTCCGGCATCGCCCCATGGTACAGCCCCGGGCAGTTGACCGGCAGAAAGATTGCCCTGGTGAGCAATCTCAAGCCCGCAAAGCTGCGGGGGGTGGTTTCCAATGGGATGATTCTGGCCGCCGACGCGGGCGAAAATGATGTCCGGGTCCTGTTCCTGGACAACGACATTCCCAATGGGGCCAAAATACGATGAGCTATACCGGCATCTTTGATTCCCATGCCCATTACGATGACCCCCGCTTTGATCCGGACCGGGATGAAATTCTCAGACTCCTGGCTGAACAGGGGGTTGCCGCTGTCACCAATATCGGCTGCGACCGGCCTACCAGCGTTGCCTCTATGGAGCTTTCTAAAAGGTACCCGTTTATCTACGCCACAGTGGGATTTCATCCCCATGAGGCCAGGTATTATGAGCGGTCGGATGCCCTGCTGATGGAGCAGTGGTGCGGGGAGGAAAAATGTGTGGCCGTTGGGGAGATCGGTCTGGATTACCACTATGATCATTCCCCAAGGGATGTGCAGCGGCGGGTGTTTGAGGCGCAGCTCCAGCTGGCCCGGGAGCTCCATATGCCCGTGGTGATCCACTCACGGGAGGCCACTGAGGATACCCTGGAGTTGCTGCGGAAATACCGCCCCCAGGGAGTGGTGCACTGCTTTTCCGGCAGCGCGGAGACCGCTGGGGAAATTCTTAGGCTGGGCATGTATATAGGCTACACAGGCGTAATCACCTTCCCCAATGCAAGGCGGGTTCTCTCCGCTGTGGCGGAGACCCCTTTGGACCGGATACTCCTTGAAACCGACTGTCCCTATATGGCCCCTGCCCCCCACCGGGGAACGCGCTGCGACAGCGGAATGCTGGGGTATGTGGCGGAGAAAATCGGCGAGATCAAAGGGATTGGCGCGCAGGAGCTGATCGACCGCGCTGCTGAGAACACGCGTCAATTGTACCGCATCAGGTGATGGAGGGAGGACTGATGACTGTGGCAAACTATATTATGGATTTGCGGAAAAAAGTGGGGCATGACCGCCTCCTGTTTGTTGGAACAGGCGTCATTGTATATAAGGATGGGAAAGTCCTTTTGCAGAAGCGCAGGGACAATGGCCTTTGGGCGTCACATGGGGGCGCCGCGGAGATCGGAGAGTACCTGGAGGACGCCGCGCGCCGGGAGCTTTATGAGGAAACGGGGCTCATTGCAGGTTGTTTGGAGCTGTTAGACATATTTTCCGGTCCGGAGGGGTTGTACACTTACCCCAATGGGGATGATGTATACGTTATCGGGGTATGTTATATTTGCCGCGAATTTTCCGGAGAAATCATTCCCCAGGCGGAAGAGGTCGTGGCCCTGGAATGGTTTGAATGGGATAACTTGCCCGGCGATAAGGAAATTAGTCCACTGGACCGCCGCTATTTTAAAGCGTTCAAGGAGAAGTTTGGGGAAAAATAAACCTATTTTAAATGATACATAGGTAAGGGGGCGGGGAGATGGATAGAAAGGATGGCCCATATTTTTCAGTGGTGGTGGCCTGCTATAATGGCGGCGCTTACTTGCCTGAAACCTTGGACTCCATCTTGGCCCAAACATTTTCTGATTTTGAGCTGATTTATATTGATGATTGTTCCACTGATAACAGCCTGGATATTGCAAAGGGCTACGCAAAAAAGGACAGCCGGATCATTATACTCAAAAATGAGCGCAACTCCGGTGTCGCCAACTCCCGCAACAAGGGGTTCGCTCATGCCAAGGGGCAGTATGTCTGTCCCTGTGACGCCGATGACCTTTGGGCAGCAAATAAGTTAGAGCTGCAATATGGGCACATCGGCAAAACCGGATGTGAGCTTTGCTACACCGGCTATGCGTTTGTGGACGGCAACACCAATCCCATCAAAAATCCCTATCACGTCCCCCAAACCATTGACTATAGGGGCTTGCTTAAGGAGAACGTCATCGGCCTTTCCACAGTGGCCCTCCATGCCCGTTGGGCCAAGAAATACAAAATGGACGGCGCCTTTTCCCATGAGGATTTTGCCTATTGGCTATTGCTTTTGCGGGGCGGTGTCAAGGCCTCAGGCATTGATGCGCCGCTAATGCGCTACCGTATCAGCGGCAGCAACCGCTCCGCCAACAAGCTGAAGGCGGCCCAAAACAGATATAAGATTCTGCGCGTACAGGAGAATATGGGGCCTATCCGGTCTCTTCGCTATATTGGCGCTTATACCTGGCGTGCCCTGCGAAAATACAGGTGACCCGGTATCTCAGTAAATGAAAGCCGTAAAATTACATCAACGGGAAAGGATTTTTTGATGGTTGAGACCGTAACTAATTTTTTGCGTGATTACATCTCCCCTGAACTTGTCGTCTTTGTAATCTCAATGCTCCCTATCTTAGAATTGAGAGGCGGACTGATTGCTGCCTCCTTATTGGGTATCCCCTGGCAAACAGCGGCTATCATCTGCATTATTGGCAATGTATTGCCCATCCCCTTCATCCTCTTTTTTATTAAGAAAATATTTGCGTGGCTTAAAACCACCAAGGCCCTTGGCAGCTTGATTCACAAGCTGGAAAAACGGGGCCTTGAAAAGGGGGAGGAAATGGTTCGAAGGCATCCTGCCCGCGTCCTTTTCGGCCTTTATGTCTTTGTGGCGATCCCCCTGCCGGGAACCGGCGGATGGACGGGCGCGCTGGTGGCTTCATTGCTGAATATGCGGATCAAGCATTCCTTCTGGACAATATTAGCGGGGGTGGCCACCGCCGCAGTTATCATGCTCCTCTTGGCCTATTTCCTTCCATCGTTGTTTAGCTTAGGGTGAACATATGAAATATACGGAGATATGCGTAAACATACCCGTCGCTCATCTGGACGCCGGGGCGGCCATCTGCCAGATGGTGGTCCCTTACGGCATCCAGATAGAGGACTACTCCGATTTGGAGACAGCCGGATGGGAGCTACCCATCGACCTGATTGACGAGGCCCTTTTAAACAAGGACCGAGACGCTGCCGCCATCCATATCTATATTGAGGAGGGCCAGAACCCCAATGAGGCAGTCTCCTTCATTAAGGAACGGATGGAAGCCGGCGGCATCCCCTATACCCTCTCCACCGGAGCTGTGGATGAGGAGGATTACGCCACCGCCTGGAAGCAGTATTACCATCCTCTCCGGGTGGGTAAACGGCTGATGGTGGTGCCTCAGTGGGAAAAGGACAGTTTTCGTCCCGCGCCGGATGATATTGTAATCACGCTGGATCCAGGCATGGCTTTCGGCACCGGCACCCACGAAACCACCCGGCTTTGCATGGAGCTGTTGGAGGAATATGTGCTGCCGGGCAGCGCTATGTTGGATGTTGGATGTGGCAGCGGCATATTGGCGGTGACGGCGATGCTGTTGGGTGCCGGGTCTGCGTTGGGCTGTGATATCGATCCGGTAGCTGTGCAGGTAGCTGGCGAAAATGCAGCTCTCAATGAGATAAATGGACATATCGGTTTCATTGTGTCCGACCTGGCATCGGGAGTAGAGGGAAAATTTAATATCATCTGCGCCAACATTGTGGCCGATGTGGTGATTCGGTTGGCTGAGACCATAGGACAATACTTAACCGCAGGCGGCGTGCTGATTACCTCCGGTATTATCGACACCCGGGCGGAGGACGTACGCTTAGCACTGGAGCGGCAAGGCTTCTCCATAATCAGTGAAAAATCCGAGGGAGGATGGGTGGCTTTTGCTTGTACGCTGGCATAACCCATTTCCTTGCGCGTGTACATAAAAGAACAGCGGACTGGTTTTAGTCCGCTGTTCTTTTATATCCAGGGAAATAAAGGTAGTATTAGAAATGTGAATCAATACTTAACATAGAAAATGCTTATCAGAGAATCTGACAAAATAGGCTACTTGCTTTTGGATAGTATCATAAATTTATATCCCTGCATTGTAAAACCAAAGCCGATTTCGCCCCACGGCTGCCTCTTTAACTCGGTTGGATGTAAGCGGCTATGACGTATATATGCTTCTTGTATGCGGCTTGCCGCGATAATAAAATGAAATTCAACTCCCGCTCCCACATAGGGTAGAGCCTCTTTTTTTGTGAATTTTTCGCTCATGGTTCCCAGTAATATTTCATTTCCATGTAGCGAAACCCCAGCAAGAGGATCGTCGCCGTCAGGGTCGGTTTGAAAATCTATTTTCCATCCGCATTCTTCAAATTGTTTGGCTGCATCATATGGATTTTCGGTAGCAATAATAGGCCTAACCAAACATTTCACCTCTTTATAGAATTTGCTGAAAACATAAATTTTCTTCCCTAGCCGTCATACTCCTGCTCGCAATAGATGCAGCGGTAGGTTGCTCCATCCTCCCGGAGACCGGTGCGCTTAAATACATGGGAAAGGTCCGGTTCAACGGAGGTGATGCACCGGGGGTTTTTACATTTGATCACATTGGTGATCCGGTCCGGCGGAGCCAACCGCCTCTTTTGCGTAATTACCCCATTTTCAATGATGTTTATTGTAATGTTGGGATCAATAAATCCCAGCACATCCAGATCGATATCAATCCGGTCCTCAATTTTGACAATGTCCTTTTTGCCTGTCTTTTTGCTGCGCGCATTCTTAATGATGGCCACGCTGCAATCCAGCTTATCCAGCCCCAACACGCTGTAGATTTCCATACATTTACCCGCCTTGATGTGGTCGATCACCAGGCCCCTTTCCACGCTGTCCACATTCATGCGCCTACACCTCCAATTCCAGCAACGTCATAATTAACGCCATCCGTACATATTTTCCATAAAGCACCTGCTTAAAGTAACATGCCCGGGGATCGTCATCCACCTCGGCCGCAATCTCATTGACCCTGGGAAGGGGATGGAGGACAATCATCTCCTTTTTGGCCTGCTTCATCTTGGCCCCGTCCAGTATATAACTGTCCCGCAGGCGGATATAGTCCTCTTCATTAAAGAAGCGCTCCCGCTGTACCCGCGTCATATATAATACATCCAGCTCATCTATTACAGATTCCAGCCGCTCCACCTCCTTAAAGGGGATGTCCCGGCCCACCATTTCCTCCCGGATGTAGCTGGGGAGGGTCAGTTCCTGAGGAGAGATCAGCGCAAAGGAGATGTGGTCGTATCCCATCAGTGCGTGGATCAGGGAGTGAACGGTTCTCCCAAAGGTCAGGTCTCCGCAAAGGCCTATGGTAATGTGGTCTAGGCGTCCCAACAGGCTGTTTATCGTCAATAGGTCCGTTAAAGTTTGGGTGGGATGCTCATGCCCCCCGTCACCGGCATTGATGATGGGAATACTGGCGTGAAGCGCCGCTACCTTGGCCGAGCCCTCCTTTGGATGGCGCATAGCCACAATATCGGCGTAATTCTGGACGACCCGGATCGTATCCGCCACACTCTCCCCCTTGGAGGCCGAGGTGGAATCGGCGGAGGCGAACCCGATCACATTGCCCCCAAGCTCCATCATGGCGGCCTCAAAGCTCAGCCTTGTCCGGGTGCTGGGCTCAAAAAAAAGGGTGGCCAATTTTTTGCCACTACAGACCTGCGCGTATTTTGCGGGCTCCCGGATGATCTGGTCAGCTAAGTCAAGAATCCCTTTGGTGTCACTTGGCGAAAGGTCCCTGGACTCGATCAAGTGTTTCAAACTGTTTCCCCCTTCAGTTTCGGCTTGTCCCTTTGCATATTGCTCTAAATAGTTTACACCATATGCCCTTCAAGGGCAAGGGACAATATTAAAGTTTTTGGCTATACATAATGGGATAAATCAAGCGGAGAAGAGTTTTAAGCAACATGCAGTAAGATAGGAATGTATTTGCCAGCGTCTGTCCGGGAGAGCCTATCTTTAAATATGCCCGGCACCTTGCTCACCGGCATTTTGGCGTAAAGGTTGAAATAATAGGCGAAAAATGATAAAATAAGGCCACTTGGCAATTTCATAAAGTTTTAGAACCGCGCTTGAGTATATTCAAATTTGCACTTATAGCCCTATCCTTTTTCTACCGTATCCAAAATGGCTGTGGCCACTTATTTGGCCTACATTTTCTATTCAATAATCCCTAACGAATCTCTTCCCATTCTAAATACTACCCTTTATAAGCATTTTTAGTTTTAGACGGCAAAGCAGTTTAATGGGTTTCTCAGAGCCAAGTGTGAAGTTGATGAAGCTAGCATACTGTGGCGCCTTGGACTGCTTGAGTAAGCAATGAAAGGTATGTTGTAAAATGGAGAAAATTTTATTCGTGTGTACCGGTAATACTTGCCGCAGCCCCATGGCGCAAGCCCTGTGTCAAAGGGCCTTGATCAAGGCCAAGTTGACCGGTGACTACATTTGCGACAGCGCGGGAATAGCCGCCTTTCCCGGAAGCGGCGCAACCCAGGAGGCCGTGGATGTCATGGCCGAGGCTGGTATAGATATTAGCGGCCATATGGCAAAAAGATTGACTCCCCAATTAATAGAGGAAAGCCGCTGTATATATGTTATGGCCCCGGAGCATAAGGAGCTGTTGTTGGAAGCGTTCCCCGCAAGCGGCGCAAAGGTAAGGATGATCGGCAGCGGCCACGGGATATTGGATCCTTATGGACAAAATTTACCGGTCTACCGTGACTGCCGGGATCTGCTTGAGGGCCACATTGAAAATATTGTAACCCACCTTAAGCAGGACAAAGCGCAGATGGGGTATTAATGTTGAGTTGACGGAGGAATAAAGGTGTTGGATATTGTGCCTATGCAGGATTGGCATCTGCCCGATCTGGCGAAAATTGAGCGGCTATGCTTTTCCTGTCCCTGGAGTGAAGCGGCGTTAAAAGCGGAAATCGGCAGGGAAAACGCAATATTTTTAGTGGCTCTTTGGGATAACGCCGTGGCTGGATATGGGGGTATGTATATCCAGGATGAAGCCGCCTGCATCACCAATATCTGCACCCACCCCGATTTCAGACGGCGGCATGTAGGCAGCCGGATTCTAGCCGACCTGATTGGATGCGGATGGAAGCGAAACCTAAAATCCATATCCCTGGAGGTGCGGACCTCCAATACTTTGGCTATAGGTATGTATGAAAAACAGGGATTTGCCATTATCGGCGAGCGGAAGCATATTTACACCAAACCTTTGGAAAACGGTTATGTAATGAAATATACGTATCCATAAACAAAAATGCGCTGAATGTTTCAGCGCATTTTCAAATATGCCGGTAGATCAATGAGCGGTCAGCGGACAAATAAGTTAGCCGTTTTAGAGACCTGTAATGAAAGGTGTCCTCCTGGATGTGGACCTCCATCTCATAGGTAGCCCGCCAATCCTCCTTGTCCAACTCCCCGTTCTCAGCCACCCCAAAAAGATGAAATTCAATAATGGCGGAATCTCCGTCCTTGCTTACCAGATAGTTGCTCACCACAGGGAGCACCTCATCCCCCAGGGAGTAGTAAGTCAGCCGGTATCCCTCCAGCTCCGGCAGGTACACCGATGCTTGGCGGAGATAATCCTGGCTCACGTCAAAATACTGCTGCAGCACTTGCTCCACTTCGCTTTGAGGAAAAATTATATTTCCGTCGTCCATGGTACTGTATACGTCCGGTATCATCTGGCGGTCAAAATCGTTTCCATAAATCTTGGAATAATCCAGCCGGGTAAAAAACATGTGGTAACGTTCCTGCAAATAGAAACGGAACAGCACATCGGGGGAGAGGTCGGTAACAGTTTCCCACGGCCCCTCATCCAGCAGCATTCCATAAATCGCCAAAAAATGAAGGTTTATATCCTGGTAAGCCAATTCATCCAAATCACTGAAATATCCCGCAGGATAGCCTTGAATAGCTTTCGCCGCATCAGCATCCAATTCAGCTTCAGATTCACTTCCTGCCCGCGATTGAGAAGGGGGAGCGCTTGTTTCCTTTTCAGATGCAGAGTCTCCTGAGGCGGTCCTGACAGGGCCTGCCCCCCTTACTCCGCCATTTGCTATCTGCATGGCGCCAAACATAGCAACACAAATAAATAGCGCCAGAATTCCATATATAAATACGTTGGACTCCGATTTTTTGTTCATCGGTACCGCTCCTAATATGTAAAAAAGGAACCCTACAGCATTCTATAGCGGTTTCGAAAGAGCTTTTAAGGGAAAGGTGATTGGTCACTATTATTAAAGCAATGTTACAAAGGTTCAGGCATAATTATGTTGTGAAGGTGATTTCTGAACAGTGTACAGCTCTGGTGGCTATTCCCTCTCTGCTCTAAGACCGCGCCAGGCACGTCTTATGCGAACGGTTCCACTTATTTTTCGTCCATCTCCGGATTCTGATAAATGTATATCGAATACCGCAGCAAATCTTTCTTTATTTTAAACACATTAATTCCTTGTGTATCTTACATAAAAAGTATACCACACCCGAAATTTATGTCAATAAATTTATTATGTAATGTACAAAAAAATAAGGGGCTTATTAGATAAGCCCCTTATTTTTATAGAGTCACCACTTGCCTGCCTTATCAAAGAAGTTAAGCTTCTCCACACTTGCCAGGTCAATTAATACCCTAGAAAAGCGGTGGGTGAACATATCACTGTCTACCTGGCTCACCGTAATATCAGGCGGCAGTTCCTGTACGACGGGTAAGATTATGGTAACATGAGTTCCCATATCCGGCTGGCTTTTGATGGAGATGGTCCCACCCGCTTCATGGATGACCAGCCTAGCCAATGTCAGCCCCAGCCCCAGGCCCCCAAGAGGGATCCCCTCCGCTCCAATGGAATAGAAAGGATCAAACACATGTTCCAGTTGGCTAGAAGAAAGTCCCCGCCCGCTGTCACTGATGGTAACCGCCACAGAACGCTCTACTAGTTCCACAGAAAGGTTGACAACATTGTGAGGCTTTGTGTAGATAAAGGCATTGGATACAATATTCAACAGGGCCATGGCCATCTTTTCCGGCATAAAATGGACATATATCGGCTGTGGGGTCACCGCATAAAAAAAGGGAATTTCGGTGGTTTTTGTTGCCGCCGATATCGAGGTACATAGCTTGTCCATAAAACGTGGAAAGTTATGAACCCCCGGCTCATAACCTTGGGTACCAAACAAATATTTTGAATATTCAGACTGCATATGGCTGGTACGCAGGAGCTTATAGGCGTTGACCAGAACCGCCTTAGCTATCTCATAGTTTTCATTGTCTTGCTTATTGTCTTCCAACTGCCGCATCAAATGATTGGCGGACGTAAAAATATAAAAAAGGGGTTCCCGTACGTGATATGCCAACGTGGAAAGCTGGCGCTCTTCGATGAGCAGCTCCTCAAAAGTGCAGATTGTTAACAAGCTCTCCCCGCCCAATGGAGTAAAAGTAATTCTTTTTTTTATTCCCTGTACGAAAACTACGCTGTGCTTTTCCGCCAATATGTCACTGACAATTTCCTCCCGCATTTTTTTTGGAATATACGTTATCAGCCCATCCAGCCCGCTCAATCGATCCAGGCTGTCAACCGCGGCAGCGTTTGCCCATAATACATTAAGACCGGCATCAGTTATAACCACAGGAATGTTGGCGCTCTCATATAGTATTGAAGCCGCATGAAGTAATTGAACGTGGCCTGCTGGCATTCGAGCATCCTCCTAGCATCTCCATTTTTTATCCCTATTCTCGCAGAAGCAGTATAGCAGTTTGGGAGAGTGTGAGGATACATCGCCAACCGAAAATATGTGTTGAGAACGTGCTCCGCTTATTTAAATAAACTGCTGCTTAAAGAAACTATGTCCTTTTTCTTATTATAACCTGTATCTATTCTGAAATCAACACTTATGCGCAATAAATGTCGAAAAACCTGCAACTTGATAGT
>Ga0153947_1000832_pt1 | contig 14972 bp, 14 predicted proteins | sample TSNJ031MetaG_FD_104697 | JGI IMG/M metagenome (GOLD analysis project Ga0153947, IMG submission 104697) | Attine ant fungus gardens microbial communities from New Jersey, USA - TSNJ031 MetaG | ecosystem: Host-associated > Fungi > Mycelium > Unclassified | place: USA: New Jersey, Wharton State... | reverse complement strand
GGGGCGCTGGAGCGGAAATAGCACCAATTCAAGAAATCTGAACTGAATGCTAAACGTCAACCCCGTCGGCTAAACAGCCAACGGGGTTGTTCATGGTATTTCATTGTTTCTAAAGTTGTCACAATGAAGTGCATGAATCAATACTACGCAGTTATTGATCCTGCGTAGCGAAGGAAATGCGGCGCTGCTTCCTATAAGCATCGCTTGACGCTATTCCTGGAAGTGCATAGGCGGCGTACAGACTGTCGTAGGCGTCCCGCGCCTTTTGGGAGCCACAGTATTCATCACGTTCCGCCATGAAAATATAGACAGCAATGCCTTGTTTTGCCAAAGGCGCATAATCTCCATCCCACTGTGAGGCGGCGTGCAGATAAGCGGCATAGTATTCATCGGTAACTGGCTCCGGCTCGCCGCCATCGCCACCTTCATAGTGGGAATCATAGATAACCATCTGGGAGAACCAGCTGTCGGCAGTCGCACCGTGCCAGTGCTTGACGCCTGGGGCGCACTCGATGACGTCCCCCTTCCGGATGATCTGGGTGGGCTGTCCCTCCTCCTGGTAGTAACCAACACCGCCGGTGCCCAGGATGATCATGCCGCCGTGGGTATGCCAGTGGCTGCGTCCGCCTGACTCAAAGATGATAGTGTTTTTGAAAATGTGCCGCAAGGGTGGTTTTCCCTGCGGCATATTTTAAGGCAATAACAATTAGTAAGAGGGTATTTTACCGCAACAGTGAGATGATTTAGCTGACGCTCGAAGATTCGCGTAATCATTGGGCCACAGCTTCGTTGTGATAAATATATTCTCTCTGGCTACGCCGGACTCTTTGATTCCCTGTCCAACAGCTTCCTCATTGCCATACGCAGCAGCGGTATCAATCAGGCTGTAGCCAGAGGTGAGCGCAGCCTTGACGGAAATCACGGTCTCTTCTGCCGACAGTCTATGCCCCGGCTGTCTGTGGTAATGGTATCGACAACATTCAGCTTTTCGTCCACTACCTCAAACTTGGCCCCGGCAAGAACGGCTCCGGCCTTGTGCTTTGTGATGGCGTTCGCGTCGGCGGCTTTTTTGATAATCTGAATCGTGCCGCGCATCGGCTCATTTTTGAGGACAAGCTCGGCTGTGGCCCCGGCCTTAACCTCAACCTCATGGATGGTATCATCCAGCACATACCCCGCCGGGCTTTTAATTTCCTTTACCTTTAGCTTTTGCGGTTCTATGCTGTTTCCAAGCTCAATAACGCCGTGTGCGTCCGTGGTATATTCCCCGAGCAAATTGTTGTTAGCATCGTACAAAAGATATGAAGCCCCGGCAAGCGGCTTTCCAGTTTCGGCGTCGGTTTTCAATAGGCGCAAAGTACCCATCTTTGTATTGTAAAGCTCAATTTTCGTTGTCTTTCCGTAATACAGATTGACCTCGTAAACCGTCTTATCCAGCACATACGGCCCCGCCGCCGATGCGTCATGCTCCTGTAAATAATACTTGCCCTCGTCCATGCCGGAAAGGACGATGCGGCCCGCGCCGTTTGTGGCGAACGTACCAAGCTCCCGCATATTGCCGTCATAAATCTTGTATTTCACATTCGCAAGCGGCTGTTTGCTTTGGCTGTCCAGCTTGACGATTTCAAAAACCGGGTACGGCGTGTTTTTGTAGGAAACAACCGTAAGCTCGCCCGGCGTAAGCTCTACCGTCCGGGGAACATTATCCAGCTTGTAGCCGTCAACCGTTTTCAGTTCCGTAACGACAACGCTCGGCTCGTCAATATCCAGATAAATAATGCCTTGCGCGTCCGTTTCAAAATTGCCGATTGTGGAGCCGTTCAAGCGGCTAATCTGATACTGCACTCCGGCCAGCGGCTTGCCGGAAACGGAACAAGTCTTGCGAATCTGCAATCCCGGCAACGGCACGTTGTAGAGTTCAACCGTCGCCGTTGTATTTACTTTCAATTCGACGTTGACAGGCGTTTGATCGAGTACGAAGCCCTTTAGCGCTATCGGGCTGCTGGATCAGGCCGGTCTGTTAATGATATCGGGGAACGGGCAGTGTGTCCGGCTTCGGGAAAAGGGCTGGCGCTTTCTCAAGTATTTGGGGATCGGGTATCACAAGGATCGCAGTTACCGGTCGGATTACGGGCGGCGTGTGGAGATCGCCCGGATACTGCTTACCTTTTGGCGGGCCGGTTACGATGTGTTCGGGGCGGCGCTTGGGGATCTGGGGGCCGGTCGGGTATTCGTGCCCTCGATGGTTGCCAGCAGCCGCTTTTCTCGCCGGTGTACAGCTCCACCCGGCCGTACAGCATCACTCGGAGCAGCACGCAGCGGCCGCTCATGATGCCGGACGAGCTGCTTCAGATGGACAATGAGAAATGTATTGTCTTTGCCCGCGGCCAGAAGCCCATCCAGCTTACCAAGATCACGCCGGAGGAGCTGCCCGGATCCGGTGGGCTGAAGCCCTGCCGCGTGGTGGATCACACGAAGAACAGCTGATAAAATAGAGAAAAGGAAGGCTGTGAAGAAATGAAAGGCAAGAGTTACGATGCAGCATACTAGCAGGAGCTGCTGGGGCTGTTGGATAATGGCAGGAAGGCGGCGGATGTTGCGCGGGAATACGGGATACACGTAAAAACGATCTACCGATGGGTGGATGAGCGCCGTCGGATGGCGCGGACGTGTTTCCCGGAAAAGGGAATCTGAAGCCTACAGACCAGGAATTGCGTGATTTAAGACGGCAGGTCAAGGAATTGGAAGAGGAAAACGCGATCTTGAAAAAAGCGGCGGCCATCTTTGCAAAACACCAGAAATGAAATATGTATTCATACAGGAACACTGTGGGGATTTCACGGTGAAAAGGATGGCCGAAACGTTAAAGGTATCACGCGGCGGATATTATCAGTGGATAAGGCAGGGATTTAAGACGCGCAGGCAGTTAGAGGACGAATATTATTCCGGGTTGGTCAAGTTGGAATTTGAGCGATCAAGGCGTACCTATGGCCCGCGCCGTTTAGCCAGGCAGATTTCAAAGGTACATCCGCATGACACTGGACTTTTACAATGCGCCGGAGCAGATGGACCGAATCGCCGAGACCCTGTATGAAATTTCGGCACTGCGACGCGCTCCCGACCAGAGGATCGCTCCGCCTCCCTCTCCCCGCTGCCCGAAGAGAGGGAACCTTATTCCGGAGCGGTGCGCCAAAGGCAGTGGCCGGGTACTACCCGACTTCTCAACCCTTCCGTATGAGGACAATCGCAACCCGCCCGCGCTATAATAATGCTGCACAACAGAGCGATGAGCAAAGGGTGGCGAAACATGAACCAGGCAGAACGGCAAATGGTGGCACTGTTGGTGGATCTGCGGGAAAACCATTACTTTATGAGCGTGAAGGCGGAGTTCGAGCACGAGGGTGCCCGGCTGGAGGAACTGCTACGCCTGCGGGAGATCACCCTGCGGGCCGGTTTGGGCATCACCTTTAAGATAGGCGGCTGCGAGGCCGTCACCGACCTGCGCGCCGCGCGGGATCTGGGGGTGGAGGGCATCGTGGCCCCCATGGTGGAATCCGCCTTTGCCATGAAAAAATTCCTGGCGGCTGTGGATGAGGTCTACTCCGTCGACGAGCTACGGGATGTTGGACTGCACATCAATGTGGAGAGCATCCAGGGCGCGCGAAGCTTCCCCGAGATGCTTGAGCAGCCGGAGTTCGCGCGGCTTTCCGGTGTCACCATAGGGCGCGGCGACTTGGCCAATTCACTGGGACAGGATCGGAACCGGATCAACACCGATGAGATGTTCCGGATCTGCAAAGAGATCTTCGCCTCCACCAAATCCCGCTATCCGGATGCCGAGTGCATTCTGGGCAATTTCCCGGACTGCGAGAGCTTTGCGTTTCTCGACCGCTTCTCCCCCGGTGTCATCACCGGATACGAGCGCCGCAAGGCCATGTATCACATGGGGAACGGCTGGCGGGACAGCTGTGTGGAGGGCTTGTACAAGGGCCTGCTGTTTGAGAAGCTGTGGTGCGAGAACCGCCGAAGCTACTACGCCGCCCTCTCCCGCAGCGACACGGGTTATCTCAAAACCCTGGACGGCAGCCTGGAGAGAATCAAAAGCCATATGGTCAAGGGCTGATACGACAACCGGCCGCTCCGCGAAGGCGGGGCGGCCCTTTTGTCATGTCAATTATTGCGTGTTGTCAACTCTTCGCTTATTTGTTATGATGGACACATACGCACAGTCTTTGATCCTATAAAGCGAGGGGACTACGATGGCAAAAAAGCCCATCCGCCCGAGGGCGGTTCACATCACTGAGCGCTTTCAGGTCAAGCTGGAGAACCTCCTGCTCTACCCCTGCACCATGGTGGCGGCTCCGGTGGGCTTCGGAAAAACGGTGTGTCTCAGGGAGCACCTTCGGCAGCTGGACGGCGAGGCCGCCGGGCGCGTCGCCGTGCACTGGCAGGACGCCCACAGTGAGGGCGCGCTGGGCTTTCAGGATCTGGCAGAACTCCTGCTGCCGGTCAGCCGCTCGCTCCGCGATGATCTGACGGCCCGCGGCCTGCCCGCCGACGCCGGACAGCGCGGGGCGTTCAGCCAGCGCATGGGCACTTTGCAGCAGGAGCTGGAGCGGGACACCGTGCTGGTGATCGACCTGGGTTCCGCCGCACTGGATGAGGAGGCGCTGATTCTGCTGGAGCTGCTGGTGATGAATTTGCCCGTTCAGCTCCACTTGGTGGTGCTGAGCCGCTATTCCGCCTTTCCCTGGGACAGCCCCCTCTTCTTCTACAACCGGGTTAACCTGGCCAATTGGGAGGATCTGCGCTTAGGTTCGGAGGAGGTGGAGCGCTATTACCTCAAATGCGGCGTGCCCGTCGTGCCCAGGGACATCCAGCAGGTGGCGCGGCTCTGCGAGGGCTGGGGGGCGCTGGTTCGGTTCAGCGTCCAGGAGTACCTGAACAAGCACCGGATCATCTCCCCCACAAAGGCCGCCGGCATCATCCGCAGGATGGTCTACGACCCGCTGTCCGACGAAGAGAAGCAGATTCTGCTCCAGCTCTCGGTCTTTGACGACCTGACCGCCGAGCAGATTCGCTTCCTGTGCGGCGACGACGCACCCGCCTTTGCGGCGCGCATGTGCATTCAGGGGCTCTTCCTCACCACAGGGGACGATGGGCGGGGCTTCCTGCTGGACGGCTGCTTTGCGGGCTGCGCCCGCAGCCAGTTCCAGCTGCTGCCGCAGCAGGATCAAAACGAGATGCTTACCAAGGCCGGGGACTGGTACATGGCCACCGGCAAGCGCTTCACGGCGGCCCGCTCCTACTACGCCAGGGCGAGGAACTACCGCGCCCTGATGCGCGCCGTGCAGATGCGGCGCTTCCTGCGCCCCTACGCCAAGGACGAGCAGGACTTCATCGCCTACTACACCATCTGCCCGCCCGAGATACGCCGGGAATATCCCCAGGCGCTGCTGGTGTTTGCCAAATACCTGTTCGGCTCCAACAAGCGGGAGCTTGCCGAGAAGGTGTGCCGGGAATTTCAGGAGTCCCTACGGCAAAACAAGGGGCTCACCCCCCAGGACATCGCCCGGTACGAGGCCTCCTACCAGATGCTGCTCTCCTACGAGCAGTACAACAACTTGGAGGGCATGCTGCGCCATCTGGAAGCCGCCGAGGCCCTGGCGGCAAAAACCTCCGCCGTGGTATTCTGGCCGGAAACCGGCCTCAACGACGCCCCCTCCATCCTGAGCATGTACCACCGGGAGCGGGGGCAGCTCCGGCAGGAGGTGGAGCTCTACGCCGAATACAATACCAAATACGCCAAAATGACCGGCTCCCGCAACGGCGCGGAGCTGGTCATGGGCGCGGAGGCCCAGTACCTGACCGGTGACCTGCGAGAGGCGGAGATCAGCATTTATGAGGTGCAGTTCATCACCAACCAGGACAAGCAGTGGGGGGTGTGGTTCGCCGTCACCTACCTGCAGATCCGCATGGAGCTCATGAAGGGGAACTGGCGGAACGTGGAGTTCCTGCTGGGCGCCACCCGGCAGCTGACGGCGGACTACGCCGACGATATGCTGATTCCGGCGGCCGATCTCTGCGCGGTCTTTGTCTATTGCAAGCTGCGGCAGCCCCAGCAGCTCTCGGGGTTGTTCCAGCGCGGGTGGGACACCGATCTCAACACCCACTTCCGCGCCTTGCCCACCATCTACGCCCTTCACGCCGAGGTGCTGCTGGTGCGGGGGGATTATATCGCCGTGGTGGCGCTTTACAAAAAATATGTGGACGCCGCCCGGGTCTGCCCCAACCTGCTGCCCGAGATCGCGCTGGAAATCGTGACGGCGGCCGCCTACGAGGCGCTGGGGGAGCGGGGCCCGGCCTTGGAGCACCTGCGCGCCGCCCTGGAGCTGGCCGAGCCGGACGGCCTGAGCATGCCCTTTGTGGAGATGGGCGGCTTTGTGGGGGAGCTGCTGGGCGAGCTGGCCGGGCAGAAGGGTTTCGCGGCCCAGCTGCTGGGCAAGGCCCGCCTCTTTGGCCAGCGCATGGAGCAGATCCGCATGGAGCACTTCCTGCTGGCGGACAGCGAGCTGACCCCCCAGGAGGTCAAGATCGCCAAAATGGTGGCCCAGGGCAACTCCAACAAGGAGATCGCCGAGGCCATGTTCATCCGGGAGAGCACGGTCAAGACCCATTTGACCCATGTGTTTTCCAAATTGGATATAAAAAAGCGCTCGGAGCTCAAGGTTATTTTTCAAAATGAATAAAAAAGTCGTACAAGAGATTTCCACCCAATGGTAGGAGGACGGCGAGGCCCCGGGGCGGTATACTGATGGCGTGAGGGAAACCCCATCGAATCGCTGCCCCAAAACGCAAACCGCTATATTAAAGGAGGAAGCCCAATGTCACGCAGAAGGAGACTGCTCTCTTTGATCGCGGCCGCCCTGGCCCTGACGCTCACCGCCTGCTCCGGCTCCGGCGGCTCATCCGCGTCGGCCCAGTCCGGGTTCGCGTCCCCGGAGCCCGCGTCGTCCGTCGCCTCCCTGGCGTCCGCCGACGCGGGGGACACCGACAACTACCCTAGCTCCCCCATTCGCTTTGTGGTCGCCAGCGGCCCCGGGGGCGCCACCGAAGGCGCCGCCCGTAGATGGCAGCCCTATTTTGAAAAGGAGTTCGGCGGCTCTTTGATGTTTGACTTTGTGGAGGGTGGCGGCGGAGTCATCGGCACCACCGTCGTCAAGGAGGCGGCCCCCGACGGCTACACCATCTCAATCCGGCCCCAGACCAACCTGGTCACCGCCCGCCTGCTGCTGGGCGCGGACTTCGACGTGCCCGACTTCGACATCCTGGGCAGCTTCACCGACGACCCCGCTGTCATGATGGTTCGCAAGGATGCCCCCTACGACACCATGGAGGAGTTCATCGAATACGTGAAGTCCAAGCCGGAGGGCACCGTCAACATCAGCCTGGGCAACATCACCGACCCCAGCTTCCTGGGCCTCAAGCAGATCGAGGAGGCCACCGGCGTCAAGTTCAACATCGTGGGCTACGACGGCGGCGGCCCGGCCCGCCTGGCCGTGGTCAGCGGCGAGGTGGAGGGCACCCACACCCTGTGGTACGGCGCTTCCAACATCTGGGACGATACCAAGGTTCTGGCGGTGCACACCGCCGTCAACAACGTGCCCGCCCTGGAGGGGATCCCCACCATGAATGAGGCGCTGGGCTACGAGTTCGACGACATCAACTCCGCCTACAACATCATCGCGCCCAAGGGCTTTATAGAGCAGTACCCCGGGCGGGCCGAAAAGCTGATGAACGCCCTCTACGCCGCCTGGAACAACCCGGACTACCTGGCCGACATCGCCGCCGCCGACATGGAGGGCTATGTGCAGGTGCACAACAGTGAGGAGGCCACCGCCAACACCATGAAGGTGAGTGAGTTTCTGGAGAACAACGTAGATAAATTCGAGCTGGAATAATCATATCCACCGAGCTGCCGGGGCGGCGGGCCTCCCACGCGCCCCCTCCCCGGTGTCGCCATAACCCCGCCCGACCGCTGAACACAAGCAACCTGCTGGAGGGTAGAAACATGCTGGTGAAATATCTGCGCTATCTTGTGAGGGATCAAATCTTCACGCTCTTTTCCATTGGCTTTATCATCGCCTACTGGGCACAGGTCGGCAGCCTGCCCTTTGTGTCCATCCGCTACCCCATGGTGGTCACGGGTGTGGCATGCATTTTCATTGTGTGGAACCTGGGACTGAGCGTGATCCAGTTCCGCAAAAAGCTGCGGGAGGAGGGGGAGGCGGGCGTCAAGGTGAGCCTGCGCTTTGGCCTCAACGGCAAAAAGTGGGCCGTTATCGGCATCACAGCCCTGTACATCCGGCTGATTCCCATTGTGGGCTACGTGGTGACGACCACGCTTTACATGGTGGGGCTCTGCCTGTTCCTGGGCATCCGCAAGCCCCTGAACATCGCTATCTACACCGTGGTGCTGGTGGCTTCTCTCTACGCGGTGTTCGGGCTCTGGCTCAACATCACCTTGCCCACCGGGTTCCTGATTTGAGGAGGTACTGCTATGGCAGGCACATTTGAAATGATCGCGGAGGGCTTCTCCATCGCCTTCCGCATGAACAACTTGGTGCTGATGCTGATCGGCGTCGTCATCGGGCTGATCGCGGGCAGCATCCCGGGGCTCAGCTCCACCAACACGACAGCCATGCTGCTGCCGGTGACACTGATGTTCCCCATGGAGGGGGCGCTGATCTTCATCGCGGCGGTCTACATGGCCAGCCAGTACGGCGGCTCCATCACGGCCATTTTGATCAACACGCCGGGCACCAACGGCGCCATCGCCACCACGCTGGACGGCTTTCCGCTTTGCCGCCAGGGCAAGGCGGGGGTGGCCATGGGACTATCCCTGTTCGGCTCTACGGTGGGGGGCCTGGTGTCCGCCATGCTGTGTATGCTCATCATGAAGCCCATCTCCCGGTATGCGCTGATGGTGGGAACCGCGGAGCTCTTTTTACTGGCACTGCTGGGCATCAGCATCATCATTTCCCTGTCCGAAAAGGCCCCCATCAAGGGCGGGCTGGCTGGGGCCATCGGCCTGTTGATCGCGGCCATTCCGGCCGAGCCCTCCTTTGGCATGCCCCGGGCCACCTTCGGCTTCTTTGAGCTCTACGACGGCGTGCCGCTGATCTCCCTTATGTGCGGCTTCTTCGCCTTCCCCTCCATGATCTCGCTGGTGGGCAGCGATTACATCGCCACTGTGGGGGACAAGGATGTAAAGGTGGGCATCCGCAGCATTCTGGAGGGCTGCGTGGAGGCCATTAAGCGCCCTTTCCTGATGCTGTTCTCGGCTGTGTCCGGTATGCTGATCGGCATTTTGCCCGGAGCCGGGGTTAACGTGGCGGCTCTGCTCACCTACACCCAAGCCAAAAACTTCTCGAAGCACCCCGAGGAGTTCGGCCACGGCAGCTACGAGGGGGTGCTGGCCCCCGAAACCGCCAACAACGCCGTGGCGCCGGGGGCACTGGTGCCCGCCCTGACGCTTGGAGTGCCGGGCAGCGCCACCACCGCCGTGCTGCTGGCAGCCCTGACCCTCAACGGTGTAAACCCGGGGCCCCGGGTCATGACCAACTACGGCGGCGAGGTTTACTCGGTGTTCGCGGCCATCTTCCTGGCAACCCTGGCCATGTTCGTGCTGGGCCTGCCCTACACGGCCATGGCCTCCCGCATCGCCACCGTCAACCTGGCCTATCTGATTCCAGGGGTCATCGCGGTCTGTGTCATGGGCTGCTTCGCCACCCGCAGCCTGCTGTTTGATGTTTGGATATTCCTTTTCTTCGGCTTCCTGGGATATTTCATGCAGAAGGCGGACTTCCAGCACGCCCCCTTTGTGCTGGGCATTGTGATGGGAGCCCTGGCCGAGAAGAACTTTTCCATCGCCATCAAGCTCTCGGGCGGCAGCTTCGGTATCTTCTTCGCAAGTCCCTTCGCCATCATCATCTGGGCGATCATCCTGGTGTCCATCGCCTATCCCGTTGTACAAAAGCAGCTCAAGAAAAAGAAAACGCGCGCCGTTTGAGGAGGTGGAGGACATGGGCATGACCATGTCCGAGAAGATACTGGCGGCCCACAGCGGGCGGCAGAGGGTAAGTGCCGGGGAGTATCTGAATGTGGCCGTGGACTTCATCGTAGCCAATGAGACCACCGGCAGCCTGGCCATCAGCCGCTTCGAGGCGCTGGGCTGCGACCGGGTCTTCGACCGGGACTGCATCAGCATCATCACCGACCACACCGTCCCCGCCAATACGGTGGAATCCGCCCAGGTCTGTAAGGTTTGCATGGACTTCTCCCGCAAATATGTGCTCACCCACACCTACGACGTGGGGAGGCTGGGCATCGCCCATGTGATGGTGCCTGACCTGGGGCTGGTGGGCGCCGGGGACGTGGTCGTCGGCGCCGATTCCCACACCACCACCTACGGGGCCCTGGGCGCCTTCGCCACCGGCATGGGCAGCACCGACATCCTCTACGCCATGCTGTTCGGCGAGATCTGGATGAAGGTGCCCGCCACCGTAAAGCTGGTATTCCACGGAAGGCCCCGGGGAGGCGTGGTGGGTAAGGATCTGATTCTGCGCGCCCTGGGCAGGCTTGGGCTGGAGGGTGCCAACTACAAGGCCGTCGAATTCGCGGGGGAGGCCCTTCGGGAGCTCTCGATGGACAGCCGCTTCACTATGGCCAACATGAGCATGGAGGCGGGCGCCAAGGCCGGGCTCTTTGCCCCCGACGACAGAACCATCGCCTATATGCGGGGGCGCTGCATCCGCCCTTTCACCGTCTGTGAACCGGATCCGGACGCCGTCTATGAGCAGGTGGTGGATCTGGACGTGACCGACCTGGAGCCCCAGGTGGCCCTCCCCCATTCCCCGGCCAACGCGGTGCCCGTCAGCGAGGCGGAGAGTCTGGAGGTGCGGCTGGATCAGGTCTTCATAGGCTCCTGCACCAACGGGCGGCTGGAGGATCTGCGCATCGCCTCCGAAATCCTGGCGGGCCGCTCGGTGCGGCTGGGCACCCGCCTGATCGTGATCCCCGGCAGCCAGCAGGTCTACCTGGAGGGCATGCGCCTGGGGTATGTGCAGGCGCTGGTAGAGGCAGGCGCCGCCTTCTGCACCCCCTCCTGCGGGCCCTGTGTGGGCCGCCACATGGGGCTGCTGGCACAGGGGGAGACCTGCCTGTCCACCACCAACCGCAACTTTGCGGGACGCATGGGCCACAAGGACAGCTTGGTCTATCTGTCAGGCCCCGCCGTGGCGGCGGCCTCCGCCGTCGCCGGGCGCATCGTATCGCCCGAGAGTATATGAGGAGGTGAGCGCGATGGATATGATTTTTTCGGGTCGCACTTGGCTCTTCGGCAACGATGTGGACACCGACCACATCATCCCGGCCCGCTACCTGCAGATAAAGGAGGTGGGGGAGATGAGCCGCCACTGCTTCACCGATATCCGACCAGAGTTTGCCGCCGAGTGCAAGCCCGGTGACATTCTGGTGGCGGGCAAAAACTTCGGATGCGGCAGCTCCCGCCAGTTCGCCCCGCTGGTCATCCGGGCCTGCGGCATCAGTTGCGTGGTGGCGGAGTCCTTCTCCCGCCTGTTTTTGCGCAACGCAGTCAACATGGGCTTTCCGGCCGTGGAGCTGCCCCTGTCCCGCAAGCTGATCCGGGAGGGGGACATCATCACCGTGGACGCCATCGAAAGCAGGATCGTCAACGAAAGCCGGGGCGAGGTATACGAGACCATTCCCATCCCCTCGTTTATGCGCGGCATCTACGAGGCGGGGGGGCTGGAGGGCCATATACGGGAACGCTTGAAGGCTGCTATAAAATAGAAGAAAGAAGGGAACCTGCCAAATGAAACGCAAGATCGCCGTGATCCACACCAGCCCCGTATCTCTGGGGGAGCTGAAGGGCCTGTTCGCGGAGCTGCTGCCCGAGGTAGAAATGATCAATCTCATCGACGACAGTCTGCTGGAGGAGGTCAAGGAGAGCGGGGCCATAACGCCCCACATCTGCTCCCGGATCTGCACCTACGCCCGCATCGCCCAGGAGCTGGGCGCCGAGATCATCCTGAATCAGTGCTCCTCGGTGGGGGAGGCCTGTGACATCGCCCGCAAAGTGGTGAACATCCCCTATGTGAAGATCGACGAGGCCATGGCCGAAAAGGCGGTGGAACTGGGGGCGCGCATCGCCGTGGTGGGCACGGTATCCTCCACCATGGGGCCCAGCACTCGGCTTGTGGAGCGCGCCGCCCGGCGCCTGGGCAAGGAGGTGACCGTCACCCCCTATCTGGTGGATGGCGCCTTGGACATTCTCATGAAGGAGAAGGATCAGAAAAAGCACAACCGTCTGGTGTTGGCGGAGATCAAAAAAGCAGCCGCCCAGAGCGATGTGGTGGTGCTGGCCCAGGGCAGCATGACCGTGATGCTGCCCTACCTGGGAGAAGTGGATAAGCCTGTGCTCACAGGTCCCCGCCTGGGCGTGGAGCAGCTGCGGCCTCTGCTGGACAGCTTGCGGAAGGGGTGATGGATATGCCGAGGGATTACTTCAAGCGGGTGCAAACCCAGACCCCCACCCGGTATTGGATCAACAACCCCACCCGGGAGCAGGCCGAGGAGGCCATCGACTGCGGGGCCGTGGGCTGCACACTGAACCCGGCCTACATGTCCAAGCTGCTGGAGATTCCCGGGGAGCGGGAGCGGGTGCTGGAAAAAATCCGGGCACTCACAAAAACCGAGTCCGACGACACCGCGGTGGCGGAAAAGCTCCAGACCGAGCTGGTCATTGAGATCGCCGGGCTGTTCCTGCCCATCTTCGAGGCCACCGGGGGCCGCCAGGGCATGGTGAGCATACAGGGGGATCCCTTCAACGAAACGTCGGAGCACATCATCGCATACGGGCGGCACAACGCCTCCCGCTCCCCCAACATCATCCCAAAAATTCCGGTGGTGCCGGAGGGGCTGGAGGCCATCGAGGCGCTTTCGACGCAGGGCATCTCCATCAACTCCACCGAAATCTTCGCCATGGCCCAGTTCATCGATGTGGCGGAGGTTCACCGGAAAGCCACCGCGGGCAAGGTGGCGCCGCCCACACTGTTTTACTCCCACATCATCGGCATCTTCGACGAGTACCTGCAGCGCTATGCCGACGAGCGCAGGGTGGAAGTTTCCCCCGACGCCCTGTGGCAGGCGGGCGCGGCCGTGGCAAAAAAGATGGAGGCCCTGCGGGTGGAGCGGGAGTATCGGGTGCGCATGATCAGCGGCGGCGCCCGCGGCCTGCAGCACTTCACCGAGATGGTGGGGGCCGAGAGCTGTGTGACCATCAACTGGATCGGCACCTCCGACAAGTTGCTGGAGCAGAATCCACCGGTGGTGCAGCGCTTTTTGCAGCCCACGCCCCACAGCGTGCTGGATGAACTGCGAGAGAAGCTTCCCGACTTCCGCCGCGCCTACGACCTGCACGGGCTTACCCCCGAAGAATACGAGGAGTTTGGCCCGGTGCAACTGTTCCTGTCCTCCTTTCAGTCGGGCTGGAAAGCGGTGCTAAAGGAGATTGACCGCTGCCGTCGCGCATCCTAGGGCTCTGCCATGCAGAAATCGCGTAAGGATTTTCGCTGCCAATATGTCCTTCCCTATATCAGAAGCCCCCCGCGCTTCCTTTAAAAAGGAGGTGCGGGGGGCTTCTGATATAGGGATAAATATGCTGCGGCTCCTGCCACGTCCGCAAGGGGTTTTGCATAGCCGGCATAAAAAACTGCCCTGCGGTGTGCATCGGACACGCCTTGAGACCCTCCGCTCCGTATTCCAACGCCAATTCTTCATCAAGGGTTGTCTTTACTACTTCAATTTTAAATTTGTTTAATTCAGATAAGATTTTTTTAAAATATTCAGCGGACATTGACAAAATTAAGGTTGCACACAGCGAAGCACTGGGCAAAAAGAAGTACCGGGTTCTGGTCTGCGGCGGCGCGGGCTGCGTTTCCTCCGACTGCGCGGTCATCCAGCAGGCGGTGCGCGGCGCGCTGGAGGAAGCCAGCCTCGCCGGGGACACCGCAGTGATCGAGACCGGCTGCATGGGAACCTGTGCCGTGGGCCCGGTGATGCTGCTGCAGCCGGATGGCGTCTTTTACACCAAGCTCACCAAGGAAAGCGCCCGGAAGATCATAAGGGCCATCTGGGGGAGGGAAAGGTGCTGGAGGAGCACACCTTCTACGACAACAGACCGCACCGCCATGTGCCCAAGCTGGAGGATATCGCCTTCTTCAGCCAGCAGGTAAAGATCGCCTAATCCATTGTTGAAACCATCACTTGACGCTATTCCTGGAAGCGCATATACTGTAGTCATATACACGCATATTTTGTCTAACATGAGGGAACGCCAAAGGAAGGGGGGCGGCGGATGTGAGACTGGAGTCTGGAAACGATAAGGGCGACAGATTATACCGCCGTTTCCTGGACGGCGACGCAAGCGCCCTCGCGGAGCTGACCGGATTGTACAGGGAGAGTCTGACGCAGTTTATAACCGGCTTCATCGGTAATACAAGCGACGCGGAAGAACTGATGCTCTTGAAGGAATGGATACCAAAAATCTCTATTTCTACAGCTACGACAAGGCTGCGAACATCTACCGGCGCATCGAGAAGCCCGCCTATTGGATAGACAAGAACAGGTATCTGCATTTTACCACCGAATACGGCGGGGATATTATCGTTAGCGATGGGCCGTTAGAGCGGAAGTAGGCCGAGTAAACAACACACAAATGCAAAGTGGAGCAGTTCAAATGGACTGTTCCACTTTGCGTTGTAAACTGCTTTTATTGTTGGCTGGCGGCACTTGATATCAATAAATTCCAACTGCGTGCAAAGTTCATTTTCAGGAGTATGAAGTTACACATTTCGCTTCTGTGTAAATCGGATAATACGCAGGTACAT
>Ga0153947_1000828_pt1 | contig 14991 bp, 18 predicted proteins | sample TSNJ031MetaG_FD_104697 | JGI IMG/M metagenome (GOLD analysis project Ga0153947, IMG submission 104697) | Attine ant fungus gardens microbial communities from New Jersey, USA - TSNJ031 MetaG | ecosystem: Host-associated > Fungi > Mycelium > Unclassified | place: USA: New Jersey, Wharton State... | reverse complement strand
CTTTTACATAAAGTATGAATATTTATATTTAAAGTCGGGAATAATAGTTTTACTGCTAATTTCTGCAGGTGTATATAAACGAGATAAAGACACAGTGAATGCCGAAGGCAATTTTTCTTCGGCATTCTAATTTACAAGACTTTATGGCGCAACATAGGCGATATGAGCATCAGTAAGGTATGTGAGCAAATACTTTCGGCATGGTATATGAAGTAATTTCTTTTATATGAAGCTTATCACAGACCTCGTTTACCTTATTCAGGTCCAAATTATAAATGTAAGCAATATCCTTGCGGCTGTATAATATTGGTGAACCGCAATCCAGTTCCCGGCGTAAAAGACCGCAAATAGGGCTTCGTCCATTTATCATAATTTTTATAAAGGATTTTTTATCAATTTTTGTTAAATGAAGCCTTGCCATGATATTCAAGATGTTTTTTTCAGATTCATCTAATAAACCAGCCGCTTCGGAAACAGTTATATCCGATTCTTTGGTTTTTAGAAAAACGTCGATTTCTTTGAGCTTGGGAGCAATCATTTGTTGATAAACTTCTAAAAGTGTATAAGCATCTATGCTTTTTTCCAATTTTTCCCCCACAAGTCTTCCCCCTTTTATATTTCTTTTTATTATCTGCATTTTAGTATAAATTCCTCTAGTTTTCTACATGTAATAGTTGGCAACATGCATACCGAATGAGGAATTCGGCTTGCCGTTGGCAAATGTTTTCATCGTTCGGTATAACTGCCAGCATAAGCGTTAAGCAAAAGGTAATACTATAATCGAGGGAGGTGATTTATATGTCGTCAAGGAATAGAAAAGCCATACCGGAAGCGAGAGCCGCTCTTGATCAGTTTAAATATGAGGTGGCTAACGAAATCGGTGTTCCCCTTAAGCAAGGTTATAATGGGGATTTGACTTCTTACCAGAACGGTTCTGTGGGGGGCTACATGGTCAAAAAAATGATTGAAGCTCAGGAACGCCAAATGGCTGGAAAATAAAATAAGGGGCTGTTGCAAACTGGAATTTTAGGTTTGCAACGGCCCTTTCATCATTTCTTTTTAAATAGTTTTCTGGGTGAGAGAGCGGTGGAAAGCGCTTGTATCATTTCACTATTTGGCTCGAAGATGATCTTAAGCTTTTTACCATTATGAACAGTCAGAAATGCATATGTATTGGAGGTAACTGTTCCGCTGGAGTAATTTTTGGTTTCGGCCGCGCTTTTAAAATCTCCTGAATGGGTCTTGTCATCTACATGGGCCATTAGCTCAAAATCCGCCACTCTTCCGCTGTATAGCCGTTTACGCCTTTTTTTTGAATAGATGCAGTCTATATCCAGCTCACCGTTGGTGAAAATATATTCGTACTCTACATCAAGCAAGCTTAAAGCGTAGTAGGCCCCAAAAATAATGACGGCTATCAAAATCGGCGCAAATGTGGGGATAAGAATAAATAGCATGATAGAAATGATAAACACTAAAACAATAATGCCAGCCTTTAGTAAGCTGTTTTTTGCGGTTGATTGTTTTTTTACGGCTTGCTCCTTGATGATATCCATCATTTAAAAACCACCTTTTTTATGTCATAGGAAATTGCGTTGATTCCAGCTTTTCGCCCAGAAGCGCGGCGAAAGGCATGCGGTAGCAATTTCCTAGACAAATCACGGAAAACAAATACGCGCACAGCGCGTTTTGTTCCTTATCATTATATCTATTTTACATAATTATCAGAGATTTACAAGAAAAAACGTAAATTTAATTTTCCCGATGGTGATGAGCCGAGGAGGTTGCGGCAAAAAAGTTGAAAGATTAGGCTTAAAATTATATAATAGAATTGGAAAATTAGTAAATGTGTGAAATTAAGAAAGGAGCTATTAAATGGATAAGGCTATTCTTGATAAGATCGCGAGTTTAAAAATCGTGCCTGTCGTAAAAATCGACAACGCGGAAGATGCGGAGCCTCTTGCGGAAGCCCTTTGCAAAGGCGGCTTGCCGGTGGCGGAGATTACCTTTCGAACTTCGGCTGCCGTTGAAGCTATTAAGGCCATGAAGAAAAATCCCGCTATGTTCGTAGGAGCGGGAACGGTTACTAATTTAGAGCAGGCCAAACAGGCTGTTGACGCGGGAGCGGAGTTTATGGTTACGCCAGGCTTCAGCCAAAAGGTAACAGAATTTGCTGTAAACAATAATATACCGATATTACCGGGTATATGTACCGCTACTGAAATAATGATGCTGCTGGAATACGGACTGCCCGTAGCTAAGTTTTTCCCTGCGGAGCAGTACGGAGGAATCAATACGATAAAAGCTTTGTCAGGCCCCTTTCCGGATTTAAAATTTATGCCGACCGGCGGCATCGGGCCCAGTAATATTTTTAATTACCTGGCGCTTCCTCAAATTATAGCCTGCAGCGGCAGCTGGATGGTGAAGGATCATCTTATATCCAGCCATAAGTTTGGCGAGATCGAAAAGCTGACAAAAAGGGCAGTTCAGCTTGTAAAATAAGTATAAGTGAGCCTCTGAACAAAACGCGCAGTGCGCGTATAAAAAAGCAATAGCCGAACCTTAGGTTCAGCTATTGCTTTTTTATTGCTGATAAAATGACCCGTAGGGGATTCGAACCCCTGTTACAGCCGTGAGAGGGCCGTGTCTTAACCACTTGACCAACGGGCCTGACCGCTACTATTATAACTAAAAATAGAAAAAATGCAAGTATTTTTTATTCCAGCTTTTCAAATGTTGAAAAAAGGCACGTTACGGTGTATTATGAGAGGTATTGAAATTGCAGACAAATTTATATATAGTATTAAGAAATTTTTATATGTAATATTTTCCAATTTAAAGGCAATAATTAAACTAGCGAATTTATTACCATATCCAAATTTGTTTTATATATATAGCATAGAGCTCATTGAGAGGAGACAATACTTCATGTTTTCAAAAGATTTAGGGATAGATTTAGGCACTGCCAATACACTTGTATTTGTTAAAGGCCAGGGAATAGTGGTTAACGAGCCTTCGGTTGTGGCTGTAAATACCAGAACGGGAGAGACGTTGTCCGTAGGAGATGAAGCCAAACAAATGATAGGCAGAACTCCCGGCAGCATAGTAGCCATACGCCCTATGAAGGATGGCGTAATAGCCGATTTTGAAACTACCCAGTCAATGCTTAGGTATTTTATAAGAAAGGCGTATCCCCGGCGATTTTTTTACTCCCGTCCCCGGGTTGTAGTTTGTATACCTTCCGGAGTGACGGAGGTTGAAAAAAGGGCGGTTATAGAAGCCACTATCTCCGCCGGCGCGAAGGAACGGGACGCGTTTCTGATAGAAGAGCCTATGGCGGCGGCTATAGGCGCGGGCCTTCCCGTGGAGGAGCCTACCGGTAATATGGTGGTGGATATCGGCGGCGGCACAAGCGAAGTCGCGGTTATATCACTGGGAGGAATAGTTACCAGCAAATCTTTGCGAGTTGCCGGTGATGAATTGGATGACTATATAGTAAATTTCATAAAAAAGGAATATAATCTTGCTATCGGCGAGCGAAGCGCGGAAGATATAAAAATTGGTATCGCCTGTGTGTTTAATCCTGACCCTGCCGATACTATGAACATCAGAGGACGAGACCTAATATCCGGCCTTCCCAAGACGATTACAATTTCATCCGTTGAGGTGAAGCATGCTATTGACGAGCCTATAAGCTCAATCATCGACGCTATTAAATTCACTTTGGAAAAGACGCCGCCTGAGCTGGCTTCCGATATAATGGAAGCGGGTATCATGCTTACAGGGGGAGGCGCTTTGCTTCGGGGACTGGATGAGTTGATTACACATGAAACAGGCATGCCGGTAAACATAGCGGAGGAGCCTTTAAATTGCGTAGCTATTGGGACGGGTCTGGTGCTTGAGCACATCACTACGCTGCGAAACGTGTTGGTTTCTCCCCGTAAACTTAAAATGTAAATAGAAGCTAAGGAGGAAGCCGTGGATTTTTTATCACGCCATAAAAGAGCCTTCTTTATTATAATGACCATAGTTTGTCTAATCGCCGCTGTCTTGACCCTTGGCTTTAAATTTCAGCCGACTCTCTTTCATAATACAATAGGTTATCTTGTCGCGCCCTTGCAGAATGGCGTTACCGGTATTGCCTCCTGGGCTGACGATAAGTTTAGTTTTCTGATTAATTCTGACGGGATTAAAAACGAAAACGAGAAGCTGAAAGAAGAAATAGAAGATCTACGGCTTCAAAACTCGCGTCTTAAGCAGACGGAAGAAGAGCTTGAAGAATTGAGAGCTTTATACCGGTTGGAAGAAAAATACCAGGATTATCCTAAGATAGGAGCCAGAATAATTGCAAAAGACGTAAGTAACTGGCAGCATATATATATAATCGACAAGGGTCAAAATGATGGTTTGGAGAAAAATATGGTTGTTCTGGCCTCGGGAGGACTGGCGGGAAGAATTTTGGAAACTGGGCCGAACTATTCAAAGATAATGGCTATAATTGATGATACAAGCTCTGTTAGCGCAAAAAGCGCCCGAACGGAGGATGTTGGTTTTGTAAAAGGAGATCAACAGCTTTCCTCGTCCGGTTTATGCAAAATGGAATATATTGACGCAAACGCTGAGATGATTGAAGGAGACGAGATAATTACCTCTCAGTTAAGTGAATTTTATCCAACCGGACTGACCATCGGGACGGTAAAAGAAATAAGGACTGATCAAAGCGGATTGAACAAATACGCTATTATTCAGCCTGCGGTTGATTTTAAAAATTTAGAGACGGTACTAGTCATAAACCGCAATTTTCATGAGGAATACCTTGATACCTTGGGAGACGCTTATGTGGGAACCCAGGAGGAATAGTAATATGTAATATAGGAATGAGGGGCAATACTTTGCGTATATTTGTTACGTTCATACTGCTTATTACAAACTTAACGTTACAGTCTACCTTGCTTCATTCCATAGCTATTTTTGAGGTAGTACCCAATACGGCTATTTTAATAATAGTATCCTACGCTATACTAAGAGGAGATATTGAAGGAGCTTTTACCGGCTTTTTCGCGGGGCTTTTGCAGGATATATTCTTCGGCCGGTATATTGGGCTTAACGCTTTTCTGTATATGACCGCAGGCTTTATCTGCGGAAAACCTTTTCGGGATTTTTACAGGGAAAGCTTTTTAACACCCTTGTTTTTATCAGGTGTGGCTACTTTGTGCTATGAGATTGCCTTTTATTTCACTAACTACTTTTTTAGGGCCCGGCTGGATTTTTTATATTATTTAAACAGGAATATACTTCCGGGAACGGTATATACCCTCATTATGTCCATTCCTTTATACAGAATTGTATATGCCATAAATGCCAAGCTGGAAGCCTATGAGAAAGCAAGGCGCAGGTTATTTTAAAATAGAAAAAGGATAGGTAGACGCGTCAATGCAAAATTATTTTTGGAAAGATATTTGGAACTTCATAACTAACCGGCTGTTTATTATGACAGCGATTATTTGTATTGCATTCTATATGTTAGCAGCCAGGTTATTTGATCTGCAAATAGTCAACGGACAAAGTTATGCCAATGAGATGCAGACCAACATATTAAGAGAACTGCCGATATCCGCGCCCAGAGGCGTTATCGTGGATAAATATGGCCGTCCTCTTGCAGTAAACCAAAGCGCCTATAACGTAAAGCTTGACCCCAGTGTTACTGTGGAAAACTGGAATCTGGTGCTCTACGATCTTATACAGCTATTCGAACGGAATGGGGATGAGTTTCTGGACGAGCTGCCTCTTTCAACCGACGAACCTTATACCTTTACCCTGACTGATAAGGATGGGATACTTAGATGGAAGAAGAATATTGGAATCAACAAAAAAGACGACGAATTAACCGCTATGAATGGTGAAGATACCTTTTATCATCTGTTGAAATCCTTTAAAATAGATGAGAATTTTCCTGACCTGCCAAACAGTGAGTTAAGAAAGATATTAGCCCTTCGTTCTTCCCTGCACATGAAGCGTTATTCTCAATATGATACTATAACCGTGGCCTTTGGCGTATCTGACAGCACCGTAACCTCTCTGGAGGAGGACAATATAAGTTATCCGGGAGTGTTTATAGAGACGGAATCCTTGCGGTACTATCCGGAAGGAGAGTATTTTTCGCATATATTGGGATATATCGGCAATATAAACGTTGAGGAATACGAAAATATGAAGGACAAGGGATACACCTACTCGGATGTTGTTGGAAAGGCCGGGCTTGAAAGGTCTTATGAGGACAAGCTCAATGGCAATAGCGGCTCTATGCTGGTTGAGGTGAACGTGGCGGGGAGGCGGGTAAGAGTATTGGAAGAAAGCACTGTAGAGCCTGAACAAGGAAACAAAGTGTTTTTAACAATAGATTTGGATTTGCAGAAAAAATGTGCCGAAATACTGGAAGAGTATTTAAAAAATACTCTGAAAAGCAAATTGACACGTTCTTCTACCAGAGAAGATCCCATAACTGTTAAACAGGTGTTGGCCTCATTGGTGAGAAGCAATAATATTTCCGCAAAAAAAATATTTGAAACAACCGAGGAGGGCGAGGAATCCGCCTCATTCCTGATAAAACATTATATAATGGAGCAGGATCCTGAAGCCAATGTTTCTTCATTGGAAAACATAAAAAGCGTAAATGATATAATAGCCAAAGGAATAGAAGATAACGATATTCCCCAAAGCAGAATAATACTATTAATGCTTGAGCAGGGAGTAATAACCGGCGATGAAGAGTTTCAGGCAAGAGTACGTGCCGGATCTATAACTCCTCTCACCATAATATTAAATAAGATTGACGAAGGTGAGCTTACGCCCCAAATGATAAATCTGGATCCCTCCACCGGCTCCATAGTGGTTCTGAGTACCTCCGACAACAGCGTTTTGGCGGCGGTGGGTTATCCCTCTTATGATAATAATGAGCTTACAAATAATATGAACAACGAATACTATAACAAGCTGAACAACGACCCGTCAAGGCCGCAGATTAACAGGCCCTTTTCGGAACCAAGAGCCCCCGGCTCAACCTTTAAGATGATAACCGCCGCCGCGGGACTTGAGATGGGAGTCATTTCTCCAACATCGACCATATTAGATGAAACGGTTTTTATGAAGGCTGGCCTGCCGTATCTTCGCTGCCACTCTGCTTCGTCTCATGGTCGGATAAACGTTTCCAAGGCGTTGGAAGTATCTTGTAATTATTTTTTCAGCGAGGTAGGATACCGGTTGGGCAACTCTAAAGCCGGTAATACTATAGAGGGTATAGAAATATTGAATGAATATATGGAAGCCTTCGGGTTGGGCGACAGGTCTGGCGTGGAAATAGGAGAGCTCAGGGACAGCTTTGACGACGAATATACCAAGGTTATATCCTCGCCTGAATATAAGGCTGTGCTGTCGCAGTACAACCAATATATTGACAAAGATTGGTATGACGGTGATACTGTTCAAACTACCATAGGGCAATCGATGAATAATTATACGTCGTCTATCATGGCTAAATATATAAGCACACTGGCCAATCAGGGTAAACGATACCAAGTGCATTTAGTAGACAAGGTAGAGACTCAGGGCGGACAGCTGGTAGAAGAAAGCTTGCCAAACGTGGAAACTGTGGTTGAGCTTCAGGACAGTACATGGGAGGCCATTTACAAAGGGATGCTGAACGTTATAGAGGGACCAAACGGAACAGGCCGTAACACCTTCCGAGGATTTCCCATACGGGTTGCGGGCAAAACGGGAACCGCCGAGGAAAACAAGCTTCGAAGCGATCATTCATCTTTTGGAGGGTTTGCCCCATATGAGGACCCCCAAATAGCTATATATGTTATGGTACCATACGGGGATACCACCACCATGCCGGCTTTGGCGAGCCAGATAGCCAGAGATGTAATGGCGGAATACTTCGGCCTTAACAGCGAGCCTGAAAAGCCGGCCGCGAATTATACATTGGTTCCTTAAACGAGTCTATAAAGTAGGAGAGATTATGAAAGAAAACTGCGTTATTTTCAAAGGAAAAAAAGATGGCCTGATTATTATGCTGGATAATGAGGTACCTTTTGACGAACTGAAGGGAACCTTTGCTCAAAAAGTTCGGGAAGCTACCAATTTTTTTGGAGACGCCAAGGTCAGTCTGTCCTTCAAGGGACGAGAATTAGCGGAAGCAGAGGAAGAAGAGCTGTTGGATATTGTAACAGCCAATACCCAGTTGAAAATTTCTCATGTTGGCGTTATTGAAACAAAGTCGGATGTGCAGGAGCGGATAATGGAAATAAGTGAAAACGCTACAATACAAAACTGTCTTTTCCACAGAAGCTCCTTAAGGAGCGGACAGGATATACGCTATTCGGGCAGCGTTGTCATTGTAGGTGATGTAAACCCGGGAGGGGAGGTCATAGCTGAAGGAAACGTGGTAGTGCTGGGAGCCATCAAGGGACTGGTACACGCAGGCTGCAGCGGCAATACGGACTGTTATGTTTTTGCCCTGAATCTTTCGCCCATACAGCTTCGCATAGCGGATATCATTTGTCATATACCGCCGGAGTTAAAGGAAAAAAACAAAAAGAATCCCCAGGCCTCATTTGCGTATGTAGATGAGGGCCAGGTATACATAGCTCAGTTATAAGAAAGTGAAATTAAGGAGGACAAATGTTAATGAGTGAAGTAATCGTAGTGACCAGCGGAAAAGGCGGCGTAGGCAAAACCACCACTTCGGCCAATCTGGGTACAGGTCTTGCGGCCAGCGGAAAAAAAGTAGTAATGATAGACGCGGATATAGGGCTTAGAAATCTTGATGTAGTAATGGGTTTGGAAAACAGGATAGTATATGACCTTATAGATGTGGTGGAAGGCAACTGCCGGTTGAAGCAGGCTCTTATTAAAGACAAGCGTTACTCCACCTTGTATTTGCTGCCGGCTGCTCAAACCAGGGATAAAACCGCGGTCAGCCCGGAGCAGATGCAAAAGCTCTGCGACAGCCTAAGGGAAGAATTTGATTTTATCATTATCGATTGCCCCGCTGGTATAGAGCAAGGCTTTAAAAACGCTATAGCTGGCGCGGACAGGGCTATTGTTATTACTACTCCGGAGGTTTCCGCCGTAAGAGATGCAGACAGAATAATCGGCCTATTGGAAGCTGGGGATCTGAGGAACCCGATGCTTATTTTAAACAGGATACGTCCGGAAATGGTAAAACGCGGCGATATGCTGGCTTTGGAGGATGTAACCGACATTCTGGCAATAGAAGTGCTGGGGATCGTACCTGAAGATGAAAGCATAGTTGTTTCTACCAACAAGGGTGAACCTGCTGTGATCGACAATAACTCAAAAGCCGGACAGGCTTACCGTAATATATCAAGACGTCTTATGGGAGAGGATGTGCCTATTATGAACTTTGAGGCTGATAACGGATTTTTCTCCCGTATATTTAAACTATTCCGTACTTGACATGAAAGGATGTGAACTGATTGGATTTTTTCAATTTCTTATTTAAGGGTAGATCCTCTTCCAAGGACGTAGCCAAGGATCGTTTAAAGCTTGTATTAGTTCATGACAGGGCCAATTGTTCTCCTCAGCTTTTGGAAATGCTCAAAATCGATATAATAAAAGTAATTTCAAATTATATGGAAATTGATGAGGAGGAGTTGGATATCCAAATCACGCAAACTCCTCAGGATGATGGTAACGGCAGTGTCCCGGTACTGTATGCCAACATCCCGATAAAGAGTATGCGTAAGGTCAGGTAGAGTTCGTATGAATTTAAAAAGAGAATACCGGGCGTTTGATTATTGGCTTGCATTGGCTGTAATAGCCGTCTCTATTATGGGAATAATTATTATTGGCAGCGCTACCAAGATAAATCTTAATCCTGATTTGTCCAGCGTATATTCACGGCAAAAGCTGTGGTTTCTTGTAGGTCTTATTCTTATGCTTGCCGCGGCTTTTGTAGATTATCATTTTATAGCTAAATTTTATATTCCGATTTATTTGCTTAATCTGGTGTTATTGATTGCCGTCCTGTTTTTTGGCATAGATGACGGCAGCGGCGTCACCAGGGACTTGAAGATAGGTCCTTTTAGTATATTGCCTTCTGAGTTCTCGAAAATATTTATGATAATTTATTTGGCAAAGCTCATTGACAAATTGCAAGAAAAAATAAATAATATATTTATATTGGCTGCAATACTGTTTAGTATATTATTACCGGTTTACCTGATAATGAAGCAGCCTTCATTATCAGCCAGTATAGTGACGCTTGTAATATCAGCTGTTATAATATTCGTTGGAGGGCTTGATTTTCGTTATATTTTGGCTGCTCTATTGGTGACAGGCCCTGCATCGTTAATTATATATTTAGATATTAAATCAGAAGAGTATGTAATAGTCGGTAAGGTGCTGGAGGTGCTGGAATCCTTAACAAAGTCAGGAGTCTTACCCACCCACTGGTTGGACAGGATAAATACATGGATATATCCTGGAGAGAACCTTTGGCTTTCTTACCAAGTGAAGCAGTCGATCCACGCTATTGGCTCGGGTCAGCTTACAGGAAAAGGATTATACGAAGGGAAGTTGAATCAATATTCTTATCTGCCGGCTTCCGAAAACGATTTTATTTTTGCCGTTATCGGAGAAGAATTTGGATTTGTGGGTTGTTTAGTTGTATTAGCCATTTTGTTTTTCATCATAATTAAATGCATGCTTATCGCGCATAAGTCATCTGAGCCATTAGGAAAGCTCATGGCTTCCGGAGTATCCGCCATGCTGGCTTTTCAAACCTTTGTAAACATAGGGGTAGCAACCGGCGTCTTGCCTAATACCGGTATGGCGCTTCCGTTTATCAGCGCGGGAGGCAGTTCCATGCTTATTACAATGATAGGAGTAGGTCTGGTGCTCAATGTGGGCATGTCAAGACAAAAGTCATTTTTCGAGGAGTGAAAGAAATGAATGTGGGGTTAATTGCTCATGACAGTAAAAAGAAGTTAATGGAAAACCTCTGTATTGCTTACAGACATATATTAAGTAAGCATGATCTGTATGCCACCGATACTACCGGAAGGCTTATAGAAGAGGCTTCGGGGCTTACAGTGCATAAATACCTGGCCGGGCATCTGGGAGGAGCTCAACAAATGGGTTCACAAGTCGCTCATAATGATATAGACTTGGTAATATTTCTCAGGGATCCTCTTTCCTCCAAATACTATGAATCGGATATGAACAGCCTTTCAAGGCTTTGCGATATTCATAATATTCCTGTGGCCAGTAATCTGGCGACAGCCGAAGTGCTGTTGCTGGCTTTGGATCGCGGTGATCTGGATTGGAGACAGATATTGAAATAGGAACTAAAAGTAAAGGAGCAAATAGTTTTGGATAAACAAAAAAAGATCGGTATACTGACCAGCGGAGGAGACGCTCCCGGTATGAATGCCGCTATACGTTCCGTTGTCAGGACGGCAATTTATAATGATATAAAGGTTATCGGTATAAGGAGAGGCTTTGAAGGATTGCTCTCAGGTGATATTTTTGAAATGACGCCGCGCACGGTGTCCAACATTATCAGCTCGGGCGGAACTATTCTGCTTACAGCCCGCTCTGAGGAAATGAGAACCGAAGCCGGGACGAAAAAAGCGGCTGAAATTTGCCGGATACTTGGTCTTGACGCTGTTGTCATTATTGGCGGTGACGGTTCCCTGAGAGGAGGACGTGACTTAAGTAAGGAGGGCGTGAACGTTATAGGCATACCGGGCACTATTGATCTGGACCTTCCTTGTACGGAATATACAATAGGCTTTGATACGGCGGTCAACACCGGAATGGAGGCAATCAGCAAAATTCAGGATACTTCAAGCTCTCATGAACGATGCAGCGTAGTTGAAGTAATGGGCCGTCAATGCGGCGCTATAGCTATGTGGTGCAGCATTACGGGCGGAGCTGAGGAAGTGCTTGCGCCTGAGTTGCCCGACGTTACTATGGAAGTGGCTATTCAGCAAATAATAGCTAACCGCGCTCAAGGTAAAAAACGGAACCTTGTAGTTGTAGCCGAGGGAGTAGGGGACAGCAAGCTCCTGGCTTCGGAAATAGAGCGCATAACCGGTATAGAGACACGGGCCACCATACTTGGGCATCTGCAAAGAGGCGGCTCTCCCACGGCAACGGACAGGATGCAGGCTACCTTCATGGGTTATAAAGCTGTGGAAGCTCTTTTGGAGGGTGAAAGAAACAGGGTAATAATATATAAAAGCGGACAGCATACCAGTATTGACCTGGAAGAGGCTTTGCAGTGTGAGAGAGTGAACCTGGTCGATTACTATAAGATGTTGAAGGTGTTGGCTATATAACTATATAAAGGAAAAAAGGGGGCTTATACTTGTGCATAAGCTCCCCTTTTTATAGAGTGGTTTGTTTATTACCTAAGCCCCGGTATTTGTGGTCCGCCTTGTCCCTGACCTTGTCCCTGGCCTTGTGAAAGATGTGATTTTATGCTGGAAGCGTCGTTTTGGTTTGCTTGAGGCGCTGTCATGTAGTACCCCTTTTGCTCCGCGATCTTATACAGATCGTATTGGAACTTTTCATCGCTGTCACGCATTTGCTGTAAGGTTTGGCGCAAGCCTTGATTGCTGCACTCCGTAATAGCTTTGGCATATGTGCCGAGGCTGGCTTTTGATCCACTTAAAACGTCTAATACCATATCTTTTTCTTGCATAGTATTTTCTCCTTTATCTCGATTATTTTATGTCATAGGAAATTGCGTTGATTCCAGCGTTTCGCCCAGAAGCGCGGCGAAACGCAAAAGGAAGCAATTTCTATGACAAATTGCGGAAAACTACTCGCGCACAGCGCGATTTGTTCCTGACTATAGCATCTGTATAAGATTCTGGGCGCTTTTTTTTGATTCTTGAGCGGCCTGTGAGAACATCTGCTTAATGTTTTGATCCTGGCATTGGTTAGCGTAATCATCAAGCTTACAGGACATGGTTTGATGAGAAGCCGCAACTTCCCTTATTGTGTTTACTTCTACCTGAGTTAAATTTGCCATAATTATTCTCCCTTCGTTTTTGTTTTTGTTGTGCACAACTTAACGAATTTATTTTACCTAATTATAGAAATAATATTCATAAAAAAAAATCCTTCGGGATGTCCCCTCAGGATAATAAATTGCTTACTGCTGAATATTAAGACCGGCTATCTTTGCCATTTCAATGATGGATTTTATGGATACCTTCCGACCATAAAATTCTATAAGATCATCCATTTCCCCAGTAAAGATATCACCCGGTTGATATTTTCTCATTATAATTGTATCCTTTTCGGTGAATACCTCCATGGAGTCGCCTTCTCTTATGCCCATTGTTTTGCGTAGTTCCGCTGGCAGTACAAATCTGCCAAGCTCATCTACTCGCCTTACCATTCCAAATGATTTCATGTGGCTGTGACTCTCCTTTCGCTCTTAGAATAACATAGCTGACAATTTTAGTCAATTACTTACAAAAATTTCCAAATAAAGACCCTATTGCTTATACGTGCTGTTTACAGCAATATTTGCTCAATTTTATATTTATGTCATTTAATATATTCCATTGGCTTGATTAATTCAGGCGTGGGAAGATCATCTGGAAATCTGTTAATTACTCTTTTTGCTAGTTTATGGTATTGGAAGTCGTCGTCTTCCTCATACCCAAGGTGATACAAATAAACGTTCTTCATCTGTACTGTTCTAATCATTTGCTGAACGGTAGGCCGAGCGAGCTGGTAGACATTAAAAAAACCGCACGCCGGCTTTTTAACATCCATTATTCTGACGCACTCCTCTTGATCCAATGTGGCGTCACCAGCAACCAGAATATAATCTTCGCCTACGCCAATTAAGTATGATTCGTGATTTACATCACTGTATATCACTCCATCATGACTTGTGGAAACCGCTATAACATCAATAGGGCCAATCTGAAAGCAACGGTCAATTATATCATGCCCATATTTTGGTTGACAGTTTATATAAAAGCCTGGTGTTAGCAACGGGATGCCGGGACGCTTTGACAAAAATTCAGACACAAGATCCGCATCATAGTGATCTGCATGCTTGTGTGTGAATATGAGTCCATTTGACTGCATTACTGGGCCTGTTCCGGAACGCACTTGATTCCTTAGGGGGTCAGGAATATCCGAGAAGCCATTAACTTTACCGTGTAACACGTCAACAAGTATAGCTGTGTCCTTCCAACTGAATATTAAACCGCTGTTTATCGTATGATATATGTTCATATCTATAATCATTTCTCCTTTTCTCTTCTTTACCGCTTGATCTTCAAAAGCTACGGGATTATCTTAGATGGTTATTGTGCAACATTTTTTTAGTTCAGTCAATTGGATAGTACAAATTAATTTTATAATTAATTTTATAATTTTTGTATTGGTAAATTAAGGACTGGATCTTATTGATAATAGTGCTGTACAACGTAAATACGCACCCCAGAAAACGAGATAAAATTTATCAGTACGGGGAAGCTCCGACGACGCATACTGGAAGGTATGCGAGGGGGCGCTGGCGAAGTAATGAGAAATTTTAGCCGTTTTCCGGAGTGCGTATTTACGTCGGGCAGCACTAGGGCACGATACTCAGGTATAAATTCTTGATGCGTTTTTTGAAGGCCTGGAGAATATTGTCGATATCGGCTTAGGCGTAAGCTCCTGGCTTGCTCTTGACAAGGATGGCTTCGTCTGGGGACTTGGGGATAACAGTAACGGGCAGCTGTCGGTCGCCTCCTATCATGCTACCTGAAATGACGAAGGGGGTTGTTGAAAGAGAATTAGCGGAAGAGATAAACAGAGTAGCGGCAGCGCGATTTGTTCTGTCATAGGAAATTGCGTTGATTCCAGCGTTTCGCCCAGAAGCGCGGCGAAACGCACAAGGAAGCAATTTCTATGACAAATAGCGGAAAACTACTCGCGCACAGCGCGATT
>Ga0153947_1000825_pt1 | contig 15012 bp, 13 predicted proteins | sample TSNJ031MetaG_FD_104697 | JGI IMG/M metagenome (GOLD analysis project Ga0153947, IMG submission 104697) | Attine ant fungus gardens microbial communities from New Jersey, USA - TSNJ031 MetaG | ecosystem: Host-associated > Fungi > Mycelium > Unclassified | place: USA: New Jersey, Wharton State... | reverse complement strand
ATGACCAACAGGCCGTGCTTTTGGGCAAGCCGGGAAACGGCGGCGATATCTGTCACCTGCATCATAGGGTTGGTGGGAGTCTCAATAAAAACGGCTTTGGTGGCCGGAGTAATCGCCGTCTCGATCAGGCTTACGTCCGATGTGTCAACAAGGCTGAAGGTAATACCGTTTTTAATAGATAGATGAAAGAACAACCGATGGGAACCGCCATACAGATCGTCTGATGCGATGATGTGATCTCCCGGTGAAAACAGCTCCATCATCATGGTGAGGGCTGCCATACCGCTGGAAAACGCCATTGCGTCTATACCGTTCTCTAAACGTGCAATCGTGATTTCCAGATGCTCGCGAGTCGGGTTTTGCTGCCGGGAATAATCATAGCCGGTGCTTTGGCCTACGCCGGGATGGGAAAAGGTGGCCGATTGGAAAATGGGGACGCTGACGGCTCCAGTGGAGTCGTATTTTTTTTCGCTGCCATGTATGCACAGGGTCTGAAAATCCATACATATTCCTCCCAAATATTTTTGTTAATCTGTAAATAAAAATAGAAGCCTAAGAATATGAGGCTTCTAAAAGAAATACTGTATAGATAAATGAGAATAGCTGCCGTATTGGCAGCCACAAACCACCTAACGACGCACCAACATAAACGATACAGTATTTCCTTACCGCATCATGTACATTCGTGTTGCTGCTAAGTAACAGGTATGTTTCGCGTTCATAAAGCCGCCCTCTTATCATACTGTGTTTATAGGTTTTATATGATATTATCATATAGTTCATCACTTGTCAATCCATCAGTTATAAAAAAGAACAGGCATCTTTATGAATGGAAAAGCCTTTTTATAAAATCTTTTTGGAAATAAAATAGAAAACTTATTATGGGTATTGACAAATCAATGATGTGAAGGTATGCTAAGTAAAAGATAATCATATAAAACATATGTATTTAATATGTATTATTTAGAATTTAAGTCTATCAATCTGGTCATAAGGAGTGAGCGTATGGATTATAAATATTACATAAGGCCGTTTGAATATACGACCTGTCATTTGACCGTAAGAGAGCGATGTCGGATGTGTAAAAACAAATCCGAATCATCAATGTTACGGGGAGGATGACTGTATGGATGCGTCTTTATCGGCGTTGAGCCGTATTTCAGAAGAAAACATAGGTAAGATACTTGCGTATTTGGAGGAGCTTGAGTATGGCTCCATAACGCTGGTAGTACACGACGGAAAGGTGGTGCTGGTGGAAAAGGTTGAGAAAATAAAAATATCATAAGCATAAACCCGATTGACCGGAACACCGGAGATCAGGAAAAGCGCTGTTGCTTTCCTGATCTCTTTGTATTTTAAGGAGGTTATCCCGTGGAAAAAATAGCAAAGAAGCTGACCGAACTCATAGGTAATACGCCGCTTTTGGAACTCTCAGATTATGGCCGTGAAACCGGCGTCAAGGCGAGGCTTGTCGCCAAGCTGGAATATTTCAATCCGTTGGGGAGTGTAAAGGACCGTATCGCGCTTGCAATGATTGAAAGCGGTGAAAAAAACGGCCAAATCAATGCTGACACCGTAATTATCGAGCCTACCAGCGGCAATACCGGCGTGGGGCTCGCGTTTGTGTGCGCGGCCCGGGGCTACCGGCTTGTGTTGACCATGCCTGAAACCATGAGCGTGGAACGCCGTAAGCTGCTTGCCGCGCTTGGCGCGGAACTTGTGCTGACCCCGGGCGCACAGGGGATGAAGGGGGCTATCCGCAAGGCGGAGGAACTGGCAGCGTCAATTCCGAATTCCTATATCCCGCAGCAGTTTGAAAATCCGGCCAATCCGGAGATACATAGAAAAACAACCGCCGAGGAGATCTGGCGGGATACAGATGGAAAGGTCGGAGCCTTTGTCGCCGGGGTGGGAACCGGCGGTACGGTCACAGGCGTGGGGCAAAGGCTCAGGGAGTTGAATCCGGACGTAAAAATCTACGCGGTAGAACCGTATGACTCGCCAGTGTTGTCCGGTGGACCCCCCAGTCCGCACAAGCTACAGGGAATCGGGGCAGGCTTTGTTCCCTCCGTGCTGGACGGTGGCGTGATCGATGAAATCTATAAGGTGCGCACCGAGGAAGCATACGAAACATCGCAGATTCTTGCCCAAAAGGAGGGCCTGCTGGTCGGCATTTCCTCCGGGGCGGCGGCTTTTGCGGCCACACAGATTGCGAAACGTCCGGAGTTTGAGGGCAAAACCGTGGTCGTCCTACTGCCCGATACCGGCGAGCGATATCTTTCCACACCGCTGTTCGACGAGATTGTGAGGTGAAAGCATGCCCTGTTCTAACGTCAAGCTTGACGAACGCTTTGCGCACCTTGCCATGAACCATCCCTGCCTTGGCCGCGCGCCGAACAAAGGCAGGCTGCATCTTCCAATCAGTCCTGAATGCAATATCAAGTGCCGGTTTTGTACCAGAAGTTTTAACGATGTTGAACTTCGACCGGGCGTGGCAAAACAAATATTGTCGGTAGGCGACGCGTGCGAAACCGTGGAAAGGGCCCTGGAACTTTGCCCGGAGATTTCGGTCATTGGCGTCGCAGGCCCGGGGGATTCCCTTGCCACCGATCATGCCATTCATTGTTTCGATATCATGCATGAGCGTTTCCCAGGGCTCATCGGATGTATGAGTACCAACGGCCTGATGCTGCCGGATCATGTAGGGGATATAGTGAAAGCTGGGATACGCTCCGTAACGGTGACGGTCAATGCCATCAACCCCTCGATCCTTTCGCAAATCATTGAAAGAGTTGTACTGAACGGCGAAACGCTGACCGGGATAAAAGCCGCGCAAACGCTCCTGCTTCGCCAGCTTTGGGGGATTAAGAGCCTTGCAGCAAGGGATGTGCTTGTGAAAATCAATACGGTGCTGATCCCGGAAATCAACGGGGAGCATGTCGGTGAGATCGCGGAAGCGACCGCTGCTCTGGGCGCTTCCATCATCAATATTATCCCGCTGATTCCACAGGGCGATTTTTCCCATATGGAGCCGCCGGATTGCTCGCAGATAAACGAGGCGCGGGAAGCTGCGGAACGATATCTGCCGGTGTTCCGTCACTGCCAGCATTGCCGGGCGGATGCCTGCGGCTTGCTTGGAGAAACCGGGTTAGAAAGCCGGCTGTATCAAAATCTAAGTTGTGAGAACACCTTTTCTCATGGATAAAAGCAAAGGAGAGAACGCGGTGAGTAAATTTGTAGACAGACCACGGTATACCTGCGCTCTGGGCGGTGCACTTTTCACCTTGCGGGCGTTGCCGAGGGCTATCCCGGTCATTCATGCCAGTGCAGGATGCGGTTTTAATATTGTCAACGCCGGAAACCCGGGCGCGGGATATCTGGGCGGCGGGTACTGCGGCGGCGCGGCTTGGAGCAGCTCCAACGTGGTGGAACGGGAAATCGTGTTCGGAGGCGAGGATCGACTTCGCGAACAGATCCGCACAACGCTGGAACTCATGGACGGTGATTTGTATGTTGTGGTTACCGGCTGTATGGTTGAGATGATCGGCGACGACGTAAAAGCCATAGCCGCCGAGTTTGCCGATGGGGAGATTCCGGTTATCGCCATACCGACTCCCAGCTTCAAGGGAAATTCCTACGACGGCTACGACATGGTGCTGGAGGGCCTGTTCCGATGTTATGTGACGCGGGGGACCCAAAAGCGGCAAAATACCGTCAACGTGTTTGGCCTTGTGCCGGGACAGGACGCTTTTTACAAGGGTAATCTGGCCGAGGTCAAGCGACTGCTGGAAAAGCTGGGGCTTAAAGTCAATACCTTTTTCGGCGAGGGCGAAACGCTGGAAAACCTGCAAAACGCTTCGGAGGCGTCGCTGAACATCGTCCTGTCGGACGTTTACGGGATAAGGCCCGCGCTGGCTTTCGAGGAAGTACACGGAACGCCGTATATATCCCTGCCGTTGCCGGTAGGAGCGGCGCAGACCGGGAAATTCCTCGCCGCGGCAGCGGATGCGCTGAATATCGGGCCGGACATTGTGGATGAAGCAATCCGGCAGGAGGAGGCCCGTTACTACGATTACTTAGAGCGGGTGGCGGATATCTACAACGATATAGATTTACAGCGGTATGCCGTAGTGGTGGGAGATTTAAATTACGTTCCGGCTGTTTCCCGCTTTCTGGCCGACGAGCTGGGCTGGCTGCCCAAGCTGGCCGTTGTCACAGACTTTGTTGACGAAGGGCAGATCGAAACGATAGAGAGCCGCTTCCAAAACTGGGAGAGCGGGACTTATCCTCTCATCAAATTCGATACCGATACCTCCTCCGTCCAGCGTTATCTGCCGCAGGCATGGAAGCCAAGCGCGAACGAACGTTACTACGACAGCCTTTCCCCCGCAGTACTGGTAGGCAGCGTATTCGAGCGGGATCTGGCCGCAAAATACGGCTTCCCACTGCTGGCCCTGTCCTTTCCGGTAACGAACCGGGTGGTGCTGAACCATACCTACGCGGGCTATAACGGGGGACTGTCCCTGGCGGGCGACCTGTTGTCGCTACTTGTGGCGGGAAGATAAAAGGGAGAATGAGGATGAATTACATAACCGCTAAAACTCCTCCGGTACGGGAGGATAGGCTCGGCGCGGGCATCGCCTTTGGCGGAACCTGCCATGAGCTGCGCTGCGCCCACCGGGAGGGCTGCCTCAATCTCGCGAACAGGGCGTTTTCCTCCACGCAGGGCTGCCAGTTTACCCTTAGTCTTGCTATCCTTAACACGCTGCGGAACGCCGTTATCATCATGCACGGCCCTATCGGCTGCGGTGGCTGCTCCATCTCCAACGTGGGAATCGGGCAGACGTTCAAACGCCTGCGCGATCCGAATGCCGAGGGAACCATCTGGCTCAACACCAACCTGGACGAGGCGGACGTTATCAGCGGCGGTGAGGAAAAGCTCAGGGAGGCCATACGCTACGCCGACCGGGAGTTCCGGCCGGAAAGTATACTGATTCCCGTTAGTTGCGTGCCGTCCCTGATCGGCGACGATGTGGACGCTGTAGCAGCCGAGCTTCAGAGCGAAACCGCCGCCGCGCTGATTCCGGTGCATTGCTCCGGCTTCAAAACTAAGGTGATGGCCACCGCCTACGATGATGTATACCACGGCATCCTGCGCGGGATGGTGAAGAAACCGGAACACAGGGCCGACCGCAAGGCCGTGCCGGATGATTTGTACGAGCTCCGGCGAAAGTACGCCGAAAGCCGCACGGTGAACATACTCAATGTGTCGTCAATGTCCAAGCCGGATGAAACGGAGCTGGAACGGCTTCTCACGGCTATCGGGCTGAAAGTGCGGTTCCTGCCCTGCTACTCCGATGCGGACGACTTTCAGTACGCGCTGGAATCCTCGCTGAACGTGAGTATATGCGGAACCCACGACGACTATTTTATCGAGCATTTAAAAACGCTGTACGGTATTCCTTTTCTTATCGACACCATTCCCATCGGCCGGAAAAACACCACTCGCTGGCTGCTCAAAATCGCGGAGCATTTCGGCTTGCAGGAAGAAGCCCAGCGTCTGGCCGACGCCGAAAACAGGGAGCTTGACAAAGCGCTGGAATCGTTTAGGAGCGAACTTCAAGGCAAGGCCGCTTTCTTGGCGGGCGGCGAGGTGCGTATCATTGCAACGGCGGAAATCCTGCAAGACCTCGGAATGAAAATCGTCGGCTTCAAGGGACACCACTACGACCGCTTCGCCGAGCCGATCTTTGAAACCCTTGACGATGTGAGCGGGGTCATATTCAACGTCGCGACCCAACAGCCCCATGAAATGACAAATCTGGTCAAACAGCTGGCGCCCGATTTGATCGTATCGCACACCGGCGGCAACAATATTACCGCCAAGCTGGGGCTTCCGCTGCTTCCCCTGTTCGGCCCGACCTACAACTATATGGGGTATTCCGGCGTGTTCGAGGTGGCGAGGCGTATCCGCCGTATCATGGCCAACAGCCGATTCAACAAAAAGCTGGCGGAGCATTGTCCCCTGCCTTATAAAGAATCATGGTACGGCAGCGACCCGTTTACCTATATCAAAAAGGATGGTTGATTACAATGAAGAATTATCGCCCATGGCTGCCGGTATTATCCATCTTGCTGGCCATGGCCGTGGAAAGGCTTGCTCCTGAAAAGGTTACGAAGCATCTTGTTACAAAGCACCCCTATTACTTCTATCTGCTAATCGCTCTGTTTGTCTTGTTCGGGATATTCGCCGCGTACTCCCTGTTCCATAAGGGAATCAGGGAATGGATCACCCATAAGGGATGGTTTATGGCGGCGGCTATCGCCCTGCTCAACCTGTACGGCATTGTCACAAAAAAAGCGGGGCTCCTGCCGGTTATCTATTTCCCCACGCCGGATCGCATCATCGGCGTGCTGGTTGAGGAGCGCGGCTTTCTGTTTACCTGCCTCGGCTCCTCGATGAAGCTGCTTGCCACAGGATATTTTTCCGGCGCGATTATCGGCTTCATTACCGGCATCGCGATAGGGTTCAGCCGAAAAGCGGAGTATTGGATCATGCCGTTTGTGCGGTTGCTTGGCCCTATCCCCTCCACGGCATGGATTCCCATAGTACTCATCAGCTTCCCCACGACCTTCGGCGCCAGTGCGTTCCTCATCGGCCTAGCCGTGTGGTTTCCCACCACCGTTATGACCAGCAGCGGGATCGCCAATATTCAAAACGCTTATTTCGAGGTGTCCAGCACGTTGGGTGCGTCACGTTTTTACCAGATATTTAAAGTAGGCATCCCCGCCGCTATGCCCCATATGTTCCTTGGGCTGTTCAACGGCACATGCGCCTCCTTTATCACGCTGATGACCGCCGAAATGCTCGGTGTAAAAAACGGCATCGGCTGGTACATAAACTGGCAGCGGGAAATGCTGTCTTATGCGAACGTATACACCGGACTTATTATTATCGCCGTTACCTTTTCCATACTTGTAACCTTGCTGTTTAAAGTGCGGGATCGCCTGCTCGTGTGGCAAAAGGGGGTTGTAAAATGGTAGGCGAAATCAGGATCGAAAACGCCATCAAGATATTCCCGCAGCAGGACGCGGAGGATGTGACTGCTCTAAACGGCGTCAATCTTACCATAAAGGCCGGTGAGTTTGTTTCCTTAATCGGGCCATCCGGATGCGGCAAGTCCACGCTGCTGCGCCTGATAGCCGGGCTTGACTCCGCGACTTCCGGCGCGCTGTATCTTGACGATGAACCGATCAAGGAACCGTCATACGAGCGGGGGCTGGTGTTTCAAGACCCGACCCTGTTCCCGTGGCTCAATATCCGCGACAATATTGCGTTCGGCTTAAAAGCGCGCGGAACCTATAAAGGGTCTGTAAAGGAGGTTCAGGAATTCCTTGAATTGGTGGGATTATCCACATTTGCAAAGTCATTTCCCCACCAGCTTTCCGGGGGGATGGCGCAACGGGCTTCGCTGGCTCGGGCGCTTGTGAACCGCCCGAAGGTGCTGCTGCTGGATGAGCCGCTGGGCGCGCTGGATGCCTTTACACGCATGAATATGCAGGATGAACTGATCCGTATCTGGCAGGAGCGCGGAACCACCATGGTGATGGTGACGCATGACGTGGACGAGGCGATCTATTTATCTGACCGTGTCGTCGTAATGACCCCGAGGCCCGCAAAGATCGAGTGCAGCATTGACGTAAAACTGTTCCGTCCCCGCGCGAGGAACAACCCGGAGTTTTTGTCGCTAAGATCTAAAATCCTTGAAATATTGAACTTCGCGGGCAAAATTGAAGAACCCAATTATTATTTGTGATAGGAGAAAGTAAAATGAAACGCAAAGCAATAATTTTCCTGGCGTCCCTGTTGTCCTTACTATTGGTAGTTTCTGGTTGCGGCCAGACGCAGGCGACGCCCCAATCAAGCGTAAACAGCACTGCTTCCGCTGCTGATGCTTCCGGCGATGCGGAAAACAAGCCCACAAATGACGGATATGTGTTAAAGGTGTTCTATTATGGTGGCCTGTGCGAGGCACCTTTACACATAGCTTATGAAAAAGGCTTTTTCGCTGACGAGGGCCTTGACGTCGAGATGATTCTGCTTGCACCTGGTACCGGTAACGACGCGATAACATCCGGACAGGCGGAGGCTGGATTCGGGCTTTTGGCTTCGCTCGTACAGCCGTTGTCCAACGGGCTGCCAATTAAGATCACCACGGGCCTGCATACCGGCTGCGACAAGATATTGGTTTCCAAGGATTCCGGTATTAACAGCGCTGAGGATTTAAGGGGTAAACGTATTGGCGTGCCCAGCCTTACCAGCAGCCCGATCATTTTTGCCAAAAGAGTACTGTCTGCGGCAGGTGTGGGGGTAAACGTGCAGAATATGGAGGTCGATTTCCTTGTATTCACCAACGCCGAGCTTCCGGCAGCCCTTGAAAAAGGCGCTATCGACGCGATAGCCGCCAACGATCCGACGGCGTACCGCGCGGCCGTGGAACTGGATTTGAATATCCTTTACGATTCCGCACTCGACGAGCCCTACAAGGACCAGTATTGCTGCGCGGCTTATGTGCGCGATAACATAGCGGAACAGAACCCCGACATAGCAGCCCAATATACCCGCGCCATGCAGCGCGCCAGCGCGTGGGTGGCGGAAAATCCCGATGAAACGGCAAGGATACAGGTCGAGAAGAACTATGTCGCCGGCGATGCGGAACAAAACGCGGCGGTACTTAAAACCTACAATTACATCCCGTCCGTAAGCGGCGCGTATGAGGCGTTCGGCATTACGGCGCGGCAGTTGCAGGAGGTGGAGATGTTGGATGCGAGTATAGATGTGGACGCTTTGCATAAAAACAGCTTCGCGTTCTTCGACGACGTCCCTGACACGGTGACAGGATCTCGACTCAGCGGTGTAAGCAAGCAAGGGAACGGGGTCAAACAGGAGATTATAAATCTGGCGTCCGGCAACGGGTTTAAGCCGGAAACACCGGATGACGGCAATGAAACAGGCGAAAGCAAAACGCCCCATGAGGATTGCTGCAAATGAGTGTCCGTATAGCGGTAGCGACTACCGACGGCAAGGTAGTCAACGAGCATTTTGGAAGGGCCTCCGCCTTCTATATCTTGGAATTGGATGAGGCTGGATACCGCTTGATGGAAAAACGGGAAACCGCCCCGGTTTGCGCCGGGGGAACCCACGACGACAGGGCGATGGGAAACACCGTCGCCCTGCTCGGCGACTGCCGGGCCGTACTGGTAAGCCGGGCAGGATCCGGCGCGAAGCGGTCTTTGGAAATACAGGGAATATCGGTGTTTGAAATTGGACTTCCCATCAACGAGGCATTGGATAAGCTCCGAGCCTACTACTACAAAAAGAGGTAAGAGAGTATGAGTAAAAAAATCAAGCAAATCGCAATTTACGGTAAAGGGGGTATAGGAAAATCAACAACAACCTCCAATCTGTCGGCGGCGCTGTCCAAAATGGGTTTTAAGGTGATGCAGTTCGGGTGCGACCCGAAATCGGATAGCACCAATACTTTGCGGGATGGGACCTATATCCCCACGGTTCTGGACACTCTGCGGGAAAAGGCGTCGGTAGACGCCCATGATGTGGTTTTCAAAGGTTTCAACGGCATCTACTGTGTAGAGGCGGGCGGCCCTGCTCCCGGCGTCGGCTGCGCAGGACGCGGCATCATCACCGCAGTTGAACTCTTTAAGCAGCAGCGGATTTTTGAAGAGCTGGATTTGGATTATGTGATCTACGATGTGCTGGGCGACGTGGTGTGCGGCGGCTTTGCTGTTCCGATCCGCGAAGGGATCGCGCAGCATGTCTTTACCGTATCCTCGTCGGATTTCATGTCGGTCTACGCCGCGAACAACCTGTTTAAAGGCATCCAGAAATACAGCAAATCCGGCGGCGCGCTGTTGGGCGGCGTGATCGCAAACTCCATCAACGCCGGGTACTCAAGGGAGATTATCGACGATTTTGTTTCCCAGACGGATACCCAAGTTGTTGAATATGTTCCGCGTTCCATTACGGTTACGCAGTGTGAATTACAGGGGAAAACTACCATAGAGGCAGCGCCGGATTCCGAGCAGGCGAAGGTCTATACCTCGCTGGCAAAGAAAATCGCGGAGCACGAAGAATCGAAAACCCCTTCGCCGCTGGGCGTGACCGAACTCCAGCAATGGGCCGCCGGGTGGTCCGATAAGCTTCTGGAACAGGCACAGGGCAAGGTCGCGGTCGGGGAAGCAATTTGATTAGATTGGATGCGAGGTGAAACAATGGGATATTTGGATTACAAAGAAGCTCCGAAACGGGAGAGCAGATTGAAGGCGTGTATTGCCTATGGCGGGACTCTGTGCGGCTTGGCAAAAAAAGCCGGATGCGGGTGCATGGACGATGGCGAAAGGTCATTCTCGCAGGGCTCTATCTGCCTTATGCTGCCGGGGCTTGCCATGATTAACAGCCTGCCGGACAATGTCACCCTGCTGCATGGCGCGGTGGGATGCGGCGTATGCTCCCATTCACAGAACGCCAACGTCCGTTCCGGCGGTTTTGCCCGAACCGGAAGCGTTAAGGACGCGTTATGGCTTTCGACTGCGCTTAACGAAGCGGATGTCATCAGCGGCGGAGAAGCGAAGCTGCGCCGCGCGATCATTAAAGCCGACCGACTGTACCGGTCGCGCACCATTACGGTGGTTACCGGCTGCGTGCCGGGCATCATCGGCGATGATGTGGAAAGCGTCGTCAGGGAGATACAGCCGGAAATTGCCGCGCGCCTGATCCTCGTTCACTGCGAGGGGTTCAAAACAAAAATATGGGCCACCGCCTATGATGCGGTCTATCACGGATTGGGAAGGTCTGTCCTAGACGACCCGCCGGAACGCCCGTCTCTGATAGAGAACGAACAGGAACAAATCAGGCTTGATTATCTGCGGGGGAGAACCGTCAACCTGTTTAACGTCTCTTCCATGGGACGGGGAGACGAGCTGGAACTGACTCGACTGCTGAATTCTTTGGATTTGGACGTGAATATTTTCCCGGTGTTTACCAAGCCGGAGGAAATGTACAAGGTAAAGTACGCGGCACTTTCCATAAGCACATGCCCAACTCACGATGATTACTTTTTGAAATATCTGAAAGAGGAACATGCTATCCCATATATCATAAAGCATATGCCCATCGGTATCGAGAACACAAACGCATGGCTGCGGGATGTCGCCAAATTCTTCGGGAAAGAGGATGTCGGTGAGAGGATCATCCAAAACGAACAGCGTCAATTGGAGCTTGCGCTCACGGAATACCGCGCGTTTTTCAAGGGAAAGACGGTATTTGTCAGCGCAGGTGAGTTCCGCGCGTTGGCCACAGCCTATCTACTCCATGAGTTGGGGTTTGATATAGTGGGTATCCGTTCTTTCCACCACGACGAGTTTGCGAATGTGGAGTATGAGAAGCTGCAAAGCGTATCGGAACATGATTTTACGGTCAACATCGCCAACGTGCAGTCTTACGAGGAGGCTAATCTTCTCAGGAAGTTAAAACCAGACCTGTTCCTGGGCCATTGGAACGGAAATTCCACACCGTCCAAAATGGGTATCGCAACGCACGTCATTTACAATACCGGGATCAACTACATCGGGTATAAAGGCGCGTACGACCTTGCCCGCAGGCTGTATAAACAGTTAAAAAATCCCGCTTTCAATAAAAATATCTCCAAGTACACCAAGCTCCCCTACCGGGAAAGCTGGTACGGCGAAAATCCTTTCAAATACATAAAAGGCGGTGAGGTGGATGCCTGATTATATCGAACGCCCCAGATATTTCTGCTCTCTGGGCGGGGCGCTTTCGACATTGGAAGCGCTGCCGGACACAATCCCGATCCTGCATTGCGCTTCGGGCTGTGCGGGCAGCATTGCGTGGGGGCAAAATGGCGGCTCAGGGTTGCAGGTCGGTGGATATTGCGGCGGGTTGACAGTACCGAGTTCCAACGTGGGTGAACGGGATATCGTATTCGGCGGGACAGACAGGCTGTACGAACAAATCAAAAATACAATTGAAATCATGGATGGCGGCCTGTATGTGGTAATTACCGGCTGTGTCACGGAAATTATCGGCGACGACGTTCGTGCCTGCGTAAGCGAATACCGGAGCCAAGGCGTGAATATCGTATCGGCGGCCACGGGCGGCTTTAAAGGCAACTCGTATTATGGATATGATATTGTCATGTCGGAGATTTTCCGCCAATATGTAAAAAAAGGTGCGGAAAAGAAAAAAAACCGGGTTAATATCCTTGGCGTGGTGCCTTACATGGACAGCTTTTGGAGGGGTAATCTGGAAGGAATCAAGTCGCTGCTGGCGCTTCTTGGGCTGGAAGCAAACACATTCTTTACCGCCGAGGATTCTCTGGAGGATCTGCAAAACGCGGGTTCCGCCGAATTGACTGTGGTAGTTTCAGACCTTTACGGCATAGAAGCGGCTCAAACCCTAAGACAGGAACATGATATTCCCTACATTACGGCTACGCTGCCTGTAGGACCATCGGCGTCCGCGGCGCTGCTCCGGTCGGTGGCGCGGGCATTATCCTTGGATATAGACGTGGAGGCTATCATAGAGGAACAGAGCCGACGCTATTACAAGTATCTGGAGCCGTTGATCGACTGCTACAACGATTTGGATTTGCAAAAATACGCGGTCATAGTGGCGGACGTAAATTATGCGGTTTCAATAACTCGTTTTTTGCAGGATGATTTGGGTTGGATACCCGAGCTTGTCCAGTTTACCGATGTGCTGGACGAACAAAGGCGGACAGCAATAACCGAAAAGCTTGCAGACCAAAATCAGGGAATTATCCCCAAAATAGTGTTTGACACCAATGCCAGTGAAGCGGTCAGGTATTTAAACGAGCTCTACCCAAAACAGGGGGATGATTTGTACGCGAAATCTTTCACGCCGGCATTCGTGATCGGAAGCTCCTTGGAGCGCGATTTGGCGCAAAAGATCGGGGCGCCGCATTTAAGCGTAAGCTATCCAGTGGCTAACAGGGCTGTCCTAAACAGAGGTTATACCGGCTTTGACGGTGGCCTTACCCTAACGGAGGATTTGCTTAGCGCGGCTGTAGCTGGCAGGTAAGGGAAACCTGTTCACATACTTAAAGAAGATCATTTCTACTTATTCTACAGCAGGCGGTTATCATCGAGGAATGATTTTGTATGTTTTTTCACACATCAGCTTGCTCCGGTGAAAGGATATGTGTATTTGTTAAAATCACAAAATTAGGGCATATTTCGCCTTTGTATTTTTGCCTTTTATATAAAACGCGGCCTGATATGCCCGCTATTGCCGGATTTTTCATTCCGGCGGAAATACGTTAAAATAAGAATAAGCGCCCCGGACGCGCAGGCGAACAAATCTCATCCTCGTTATTCCTATTGACAAAAATGATTATAATGATTAGAATATGATTATAATCATTTGAGTAACAGAAAGCGGGATAGAAATGATGCAACTGGTGGAAAACGCAACGACAGAATTCAAACGGCAGTACACGGATGACATCAAAAAATGCGTTGTGGCCTTCGCCAACACGGCGGGTGGCGTGATCTATATCGGCATTGCAGACGATGGCAACATCGTGGGTGTTGCAGACCAGAATGATACCATTCTGCGCGTCACCAATATGGCGCGGGATGCGATTCGCCCGGATGTTACTCTGTTCGTCACTCCTTCTCTTGAAACGATAGAAGGCAAGGATATCGTCAAGGTTTCGGTCGAGAAGGGAACGGCAAGCCCTTATTACCTGTCCGGCAAGGGGCTACGCCCGGAAGGGGTGTATGTGCGTCAAGGTGCTTCTTCTGTTCCAGCGTCCGAAACAGCGATCCGCAACATGATAAAGGCGACGGACGGTGATAAATACGAGAGCGCTCGCTCGTTGAATCAGGAGTTGACCTTTAACGCTACGGAAAAGGAGTTTGCGAAGCGTGAGGTTCCTTTCGGCTCGGAGCAGATGCGCACCCTCAAGTTGATTAACGCGGATGAGATTTATACAAACCTTGCATTACTTCTCTCCGACCAATGTGTGCACACTATCAAGTTGGCGGTCTACGAGGGCGGTGAAAAGGAAGTATTCCGTGACCGTCGGGAATTTGAGGGTTCCCTGTTGATGCAATTGGGAGAAGTCTATGAATTTCTCGACCGTTACAACCGGGTTCACGCTGAGGTCAAAGGACTTTCTCGAATCGATACCCGGGATTATCCGGAAGAAGCTTTGCGGGAGGCGTTGCTCAACGCCTTGGTACACCGGGAGTATTCTTTTTCAGGCAGCACCTTGATCAGCGTTTTTGACGACCGCATCGAATTCGTTTCGATAGGGGGACTGGCGCCGGGGATTACGCTGGACGATATTATGCTGGGAATCTCCCTGTCCCGCAATGAAAACCTAGCCAACATCTTCTACCGGCTGGGATTAATCGAGGCCTACGGTACAGGGATTCCCAAAATGATGCGGAGCTATTCCGGGTATCCAATGCAGCCGATTATCGAAACCAGTGACAATGCTTTTAAAATCACACTGCCAAACCAGAACAACGATGTTGTTTCACCGATCACCAGGGAAAGTGCACTAAACGAGCGTGAAAAGGTCGTAGTCGCGCTTCTGAACGCAAAGGAACCTATCGTCCGCACAGATGTGGAGGAGGCGCTGTCAGTTTCCCAGGGAACGGCGACCCGAATCATTAGGGAAATGCTGGCAAAAGGACTGATTAAGGCAATTGGACAGGGGAAAAACACTCAATACAGCCGTATATAATACAGAAAGGATTTATTGTGATGTTTTTGTATTGTTCTCTCGATAAGATAGGTAGCCTGTAGAGGATTACTGTCTGTATACTGGGGTTAAAGCCCTCGCCTTAAGGCGACGCCTTTAGGATCACCTTGCACTGCACATGGATAAAACGCTGTGTGTTCGCACTGCACCTGCGCAAGGATAACGGGAGAGGGCTTCCCCT
>Ga0153947_1000821_pt1 | contig 15048 bp, 6 predicted proteins | sample TSNJ031MetaG_FD_104697 | JGI IMG/M metagenome (GOLD analysis project Ga0153947, IMG submission 104697) | Attine ant fungus gardens microbial communities from New Jersey, USA - TSNJ031 MetaG | ecosystem: Host-associated > Fungi > Mycelium > Unclassified | place: USA: New Jersey, Wharton State... | reverse complement strand
GCACATTATAAGCAAACAGCGATTCATTTGCCTCCCGTTTGCAATGTGCTTCCACGAATCCATTGAGCTTGCTTCCTTTTTGCTGAATATCATCGGGTACAGCCATGGGACGCACCATAAAGAAAACAGCACAAAGTGCAGAGTGTCCAGACTCGTCCACAATGTTGTGACCACGCTCGATAGCCATCGCAGGTGCAATCAGTATATCCTCAGCCATGTTGGCAAAACGGCTGATTTCACCACGGCGAACGGTCCCTTTGTCATTTTGAATGCTGATGGCATCAGAAACCATTCGGCAAACCCGGGCTGCGCTATTTGCTTTACGCAATACAGTTTCCAGGATTTGCTGTGTCTCCTGGGCTTGTGCGTAGCTGTTAACCACAAGCAGGATCTTTCCCGCTTTGCGTTCATATTCCCGCATGATCAATTCCACCGTTTTCTGCGTTATGATTCGCAATTGTGCCATGCGCTGATCATCAGCAGCTCCAGAAATACGCTCTGGAAATCCTGATTCATAGAAGCGTGTTTTCTCTAAAAAAGCGCGTTTCTCACAATCTGCTTCTAAAATGTAATTCACAGGGCGATTGATATGGTATTCATACGAGCCTTCTGCCCAACTGGAACCAGACAGCAGGATGACATGCGGCCCCACAGGACGACCTTGTTCATCCGTGCGCAGATACGGCAAATCTTTCATAAGACTTCGCCCGAAAGCAAACTGGCGGAACAGGATGATATCCTCATCATCCGTCTTTTTCAGGCCAAACAGATTACCGCACAGCGCCGAGGGTAGGAAGTACTGTTGCTGGCGAAAACGAATCTGCAAAAAACCGAATAGCTCGTTTTGACCATAAGAAGTCTCATGACTGGCTTCATATGCGTCACTGAGGCTGCGAATGAAGTGATCAAAATAGATCAGTCTCAGGATGAGTTTGATACGGGCATCTTGAATGCGTTTCTTCCTGTCTTTCTCCGGGCGTGGAAAACTGCTGCCAAGCTCATCCAGCCAAATATTATACATTTGATCGAAGAAGGATTCATCCGTACTCTTGCAAGAGCTTTCAAGCACGGCCCACAGAGTACTTTGCCTTATCGTTTCTTCATATTGCAGGTCAATCAAGCGGTATATCATATCATAAACTGTCTTTGATATTTTATATCCGGTGGTATCCTTATATAAGTCCTCAAGTAATGTGAGCGCGGAGAATGGGTCACCATATGTGATTTTTTTCCATGAGCCCAATTCATGATGCAGAGATTTTACAATGCAGCTCAGTACAGTCACGCTTTGACGCTGCATCTCGTCATATCTCTGTACTGCCGGATTCTCTTCTCTGCGTATGCTGCTTAGCCGCATGTATGCACTGCAGTCTTCGGCGCATTCACTGATGTAGTTATTAAAGCTTGTCTCGGGCATAAAGAACTGATCAAGTGTCTTTTGAACCCGGTCACTCTCATCAAAGACGACCAAATCAAAATCACGCATTGCCGCTTCCAGGAAAGTCTCTCGGTTTTGACCTACCCGCGAGGCTGCAAAACCTGCAACCGTAGTAATCACAACAGATGCGGTATAGCATTCCCGCAGCATTTTTGTACCCAGGCAATGATCAAAGTATGGGCAAAGGTGATTTTTGCCTTTCTCTTTCAGTGAGTAACAAGGTTCTTTGCCAAAGGGCAACGCACTGCCATGCTGCGAATCCATGCCATCGATCAGGCACGCGGGCGTCAAATACTGTGAAAAGCCGGATGTCAGACAAGTCTCGTCAGGCTGAGTGACTTGGTTTATGTACTTTAATCGCTCATTCCGACCAATCAGGGGACTGGATGTAACGCCTAGCCCAGACAGATATTTATGCAGATTCAGTACTTCCGCTACAGTGTCCACAACAATTGCAATTCGATGCCCGTTATTATGACACCAGAAAGACAGCACTTTGATCAATGTGGTTTTACCCGAACCAACCATACCTATGATATTAACCACTTCGCGGATATTAAGGGCGGCACATGATTGGACGAGTGAACCAACAATTTGCTTGAGATTATTTGCTATTAAAAACGAATGACACGGATCTCCGGGAGATATCTCAGACATTTGGTATGCAGCATCCAGGAGCTCGTTGACTGAAATTGAAATTGGTGCACGGCAGCCCTTTTCAGAAGCCAGGGAATTAATAGCGGGAGTGTATTTATCATCAAATCTGACCGAAACGACTTCTGCTCCTCCGTCTTCGAGATTTAGCCGCGTATATTTATAAACTCCTGCTCCTGCATAAGCAGGATGCTTTGTATCCTCGATCTGTTCAGGCCAAAAACACTCCCATTCTCTTTTACGGTCTTCAAACGGATAGGGATATGTCTCTGACACCTTGCTAAGGGATACTTTTCCTTCTGTTTCTTCAATAGAGAACGCACGAAAAGCGTTGTAACGCCGATTTCGATAAGCACGCAAGTCGTCCTGCCAGCATTTTTGTGAGCGATAACAGCCAAGCATATGCCGGGCGCGCTGCAGGGTGTGTTCCATAGGGTTGCACTCTGTTGTACCAATAAGCTGGTATTGTGTGAACAAAAGATATGTCTTTGTTGGATCAGCATCAGGAGCGTTAAGAAAAAGCAGATATAATACTGCTTCCACAGCCGCAAAACGATATAGAGGCATTGCGTCTTCAATCATCTGAAACTGTGTCGAGATTGGTGTGTACCACATGGTTTGATTATTCGATTTCATGGCAAGACACCTCCTTCTTTATGATTTCAGTTTTTAATGTTTTCAAAGTAATGCATTTTACATTCTTTTGATTGGACAATGCCTTATTGACAATTGTGGTATAATTTCGCTGATTTATTGTGTATTCACTGGGAATGACATAATAACCCCTGGTAAATTCACCTTGAGGAAATCCGTTATCATTCTGGATTTTTGTACGTAAAGCAATCGGATTGCGGTACGCTTTTACGTCGATTTCCCAAACTTCTCCATCGGAAAATTGAATTTCCACATCATATTTATCCATCTGTGGCCACAGAGTCCAGGAATTTTTTTTCTTTTCGCAAAAAGTCACAATGTCGAGTTCCCATTTGCCGGGTGCTGCAAAATAACGCATAATACCTTTTTTCAGACGGAATTTCCCATCAGATGAGATGTCCAGTTTCATTTCCTTGGTAAGAGTGGGAATTGTGTCTGTACAGTGGGACGAGTGACAGCTTAAGCCATATTTCCCTTGTGTCATGGTCCACCCACAATCAGGACAGTAATAGCTCTCTTCTGTAACTTCTTCATAGGCAAACTGAAAAGCATCTTTGGCCTTTGGGTTATCTGCCAATTTTAATGACATATCGCGCCGCTTTTCCAGCGTGATGACAGGATTTTCAATGATGTATCTTCGTACGCGGCAATAAGCCTCCTGATCCAGAATAATCATTTTTTCATAAAGGACACGTTCATCAGTCCCGTCCATAATGTCGGAATCCTGCGTTTCCAAAAACTCATAACATTCAGAGCTTGGGGTGTAGATGTTTTCATTTCTGCGGTAGGCGAAAGCCTGGTAACCCCAGAAAGGTTCTTCCTGTAAATTCAACGTTTCAATTACATCAGAATCCCAGCTACAAAACCATTCTGCAATTGGCTCTGTAATGAAACGGTTCAGGAATGCCGATTCATCTGCGTATTTTAGAACTGCATCTCCCGCATGTCCTGCTTGCTGACTTGCCGCCAAAAACATATTCATGCCATGCTGTAATGTTTTGCTGTAGGGATAGCGCGTAGGTTCTTTTTGCAATAATAACTCCTTCTCTACAAGGCCCTTGGCAATCAGCGCAAACGCTTTTCTTAGAAATGCTGCATCCATGTGAGTTCCTCCTGAATCAAAACTAAATAAAAAACGTTTCTCCTGTTGTGTACAAGAGAAACGTTGGAAATTAGACTTTCACCAATATATACTGCTGTCGCATAGATTGGATAAAATACTGGTTTAAACATTTACTTTTCTCGTGTACAACCATATTATATCGCCCTCTTCAATGTATTGTCAAGCAGCTTGTTTCTGACGTTTCTTATTTTTATTGTAACTAAAAGTCCATAAATACGTACCGATCCCGTATGTACTTTAGCATCTTGTTTAGCATCTTGCTTCACACTCCTTCTCGGAGAAAGAGAATATTATGTCTAATAGAACTATCACACACATATTTACGGAAGAACTAAAGGTACTATTTCAATAAAGCCGAATCCTTTACCCTGAGTCATGTGTTTCATGTATTGTTAATGGATGATCATAACACCGCTCTAATGTTGTCAACAACGTAGGCTCTTGAGTATTTTGCCTCGAAATCACTAATGAATATGGTGCCTTTATACGTAGGCTTTACAAGCATAGCTGGGTATACCTCTAAAGCTAATACCCTTTCTTTAAATGCCATTGGGTGAGAATCACTGCGTGCAATTGACATTCTGTTCTGTTCATATATTACCTTTATGCCATAGTCGCTAAGAATACTCGCAAACGGCCTTATCATTCTCTCTTGCTCTAAATGTGTAATAGAGTGGGCTATTGTTCCGCTTTTCGCCCAATTAAGCAGTTGTAAAGCCGAAAATCTATCAAGGTATGAATGATAAATATAGTTGCGATAGTGTTTTAAACACTCTTGGCAAGCACTTTCGCAATTACACTTGTTTAGAAAATCTTCCGTAGTCCGGAGAAGATTCTCAATCTGTATTGCAATCCCAGATGAATAACCTGCACCACTCGAAAGACTGTCATACAAATACACATCTATATAAGTTGTATCGCCTTTTTGCCGCAGACGATAGCCTGCATTGAGTTCGGTAAATTCAATATCAAGCAACACACTTGTTTGTAACCGCAATGCCTCAGCGAGAGAACGTGCCGCTCTTACTATCCACGGATTTTCAGAAACAGATTTATTAATTCGTTCAGTGTCAATAGCAATTTCTATTACAAGCATATCGGTTATAAAATCAAAACCCAACGTATAATTTTGCGCATCAATATGCTTGCAAAGAGAAGTATTACGATACATTGAACGATATGGTCTACTAATATGCAAATTTTGCTCATTCACATAAAATACCTTTGTGTCATCTCCGGCAACTGCCGCACCACAATCAGGACAAATCATAAACCCCTTATCTGATTTGCCTTTGTTTCGCATAATCACGCGCTGATTACTTCGTACAGCTATTTTTGCGTTTTTATAACCACCTACACTGCTTAAGTCGTTTGTTGATGGTAAGGCAGAGTATTCTGGTGCTTCTGCCGAAGAATATACTTCCAAAACTTGTGCTGATTTGATAACTGTTCCATTAATCGGCGCAAAACCCCATGGCCTAACCATACGCAAATCAAGCTTTACGGGTTTACTGCATAATGGGCACTTACCATTTTGTAAATCGTCATCCAACCCAAACCATCCGCAATTTTCACAAGTATGAACATCTCTCACGTAGTTTGGATCTTCCATAAACGCTTTTGCAGGAGTTCTGGTCTTTTTTTCACTTCCTCCATAATAAAGTCCCCCCAGTTGGAACGTGTTTTTATCAATAACGATTGAGCGTCCAGGAGCATATTCGCTAATTGCGATATCAAGTCCGCGTTCTGTTTGATATTGAAGTTTACCGTTGTTATCGTTTACAAAAACACTCACAACATTTTTCGGAAAAGAATAAGTCGGTATTATTCCTTCCTCATAAAAAGCGTCCAAAAGGCTTTTACCATCCAAGAAGTTTGTCTCTTCATATAATTCAGGATGGTCAATACGTTTTTGGTTTAGACTATCTAGTTCCGCCTCAAGGTATCTTCGGTGCGAGTTTACAAAACCATTTTTAACATTTGAGGGCAAGACTATTCCACCGTAATCTGCAAATGATTTTAAGAATATTAAGAATGCCTCATAGTTTTCGTCGAAAAATTTTATGGTATCTAACTTATCAAGACTTTCATCTATTGAGCGAAGAAAACTTGACACAGCAATAATGCTCATATGACGCCATAAAAGCTTTTCACTGCTTATATCTATCCATGGGCGGCGTGGTGTTCCTCTAAACATTGGTGTGGGGTCATTAAAATATCTGCTATCATGTGCGCCGTTCTCACAGAAAGTCACAATGGTGGATAATCCCACCCCACGCCGTCCGGCACGACCAGCGCGTTGTTGATAATTTTCACGCATTGGTGGTACATTTCGTAATCCGACTGCGACCAATGAGCCGATGTCAATACCCACTTCCATTGTTGTCGTACAGCTTAACACATCAACAGGGTATTCACCCTCTCGAAGTAAATCCTGGAAGCGCATTTCGTACTGCTCTGTTTTCGACCACAAATCATCCCTTTGGTCTTTGTGGGAAAGTTGTGCGGTGTGTTCCTCTGTGTTAATTACATTAATCTTTTCGCCTTCAATAGCTGCAATAATAGGATTGCGCCAGAAACCCAGCGCATCGTAATCACGCTCCGTCATTTCATTTACATCATTATTCCCACAAATTGGACATCTTCCATTAAATGTAAATGGAGTAATTTCAGAGCATTGTTTACACTTTAGCCACCGATGGTTAATGCCGTTGCGGACGGCAACTTTCGATAATTGAATAAAGTATTTGTCGTCAGATCCATCAAGAAACTCTTCATGCATTATTTTACGCCAAGTATCGTAGATGGCATCCTCCTCTTTCCACCCTGCAATTGCTAAATAATTTTTCGGGAATTTCCAACTGCGAGGCAGTCCGAACTTCTTAAATTTACGAAGCACTTCAGCGCGTTGGTCATCATCTATTTGATGCCCTAATGCTCCACTATCTGGTAAGATAAACATAATCCAAGCATTAAAAGCATTAATAAAATCATCCTTAGATATTTCAATTCCGTTATCCTCAAATGCCTCCATAACTTCTACCAACACTTTTTCAGTAGGTTCAAGCCATGCAAAAGCGGTATCATAAAACGTATTGTGCGCGCCGCAAAACAAACGTATAAGGTGTTGCTGCACCATATCCGGAGCATTATCAAATCTAAGGTCAGGCACAAACGTTTTCCCACGCTTCGATTTGCTGACGATTTTATCCTTAGTTTTACTACAATCATCACAAAACTTTTCACGACTTTCATTATTGAACATCTGAATATTACGTTCTACAGCCGCCTTAACAAAATAACCATACAAGTCATCCAGAGATAAGTCATCGCATGATTTTGACATTTCCACAATCGCTATCATAAACAATTGCATAACAGCCATTTCATCAGATGCTTGTGACATATCAAGAGCAAGCCGAGCGGCTCGTTGTCGACTGTCAGAAAAGAGTAGCACTTTACGCCCCTCGTTGGGGTATTTTATAGCGTTGCTTTTGCTGCCTACTGCAGGTTGAGAATTGAACTGCGCTTTTACAATATTATAAAAAGATTGATTACCTTTTGTTGAGAAATCAGTCAGTGGCATTCTGTTAAGAACATGCTGACAATGAGGGCAAGTAGCGAACGTCAAAACATCAGGTCTGCCATTGTCCTTATGCTCACTATAAAAAAGCTTTAATATATTATCACGGCTGCTTGTTTTATCATCGTCAAAATATATAAAGCCACTTTTTGAATCAAGGTAGCAAGGTTTAGCCGGGTCTTTTCCTTTTCTTTTATATTGCTTATCGGCTTGCGGAATGAACAGATGTATCTCACGCATATTTTCACCAAAGTACAGTCCGGGATGACGCCAAAGGTAGGTTTTTCCGCTTGTTTCGTTAACATAACCGCGTATGAACAATGCACCACAGCGTCTGTCATTTATCAATTCATAAACCGTACTTTTGCATTCAGGGCAAGTAAATATATTGTCCTTGGTGAATATCTCACCCAAAGTTATGCCATCATACGAATGTGAATGTGAACAATTGGGGTTTGTACAGCAATATAATCCTTGAATACCTCTGAACATCATGTGAAGCCTTATAGGAAATAACGGTTCGCCTTTGCTGTTGACTTCGTTCGCTGACCTGTCCAGTAAATCATATGCCTGCTTTATCGCATTATCTGGATTTTCAGCAGGGAAAATCGTTTCAGCAATTTCCATAACCGAAGAAGCTTTACCGCAACAAGTGTTGTACAGTAAACGCATCTGCTCATCCGCTATATAAGAGTTATCTTTTACAATGTTTCCGAAAACGTAACGAAACGAATCGTTCTCGCTCGCTGTTAAAAGATGCGCAAAGTCATGTACGGATTTTTTGTCCTCTTCATTATCTTGGGGCATACTTGCTGTTGTAAGGATAAATTGCAACTTGTCGCGCCCAATACCAAGCCTATGAAATAAACGTCTTAATAAAAGAGCAACCTCGCCGCCAGATGCACCGCGATACATATGAGCTTCGTCAATTATGAAAAGTAACTTGTTTTCAGTACTTGTATTGAGCCATGCAACTGTAGAGTTCCATATATTATCTTCACGAGGACGCAGTAACATATACTCAAGCATTGAGTAGTTAGTAATCAAGATATCGGGACAATGTGTCTGCATTTCAAAACGAGTAACAAGTTCAGCGTCTTCCGGGTCGGTACAATGTTTGTTGTTTTTCAACCCTTCAATAAAAGCACCAAGGTCTTTTTTTGCGGGTATTTTCCCCTCTTCTAAAAGCGTATCATAAATATTCTGAGAAAGTCCGTTTGCAGGCAGTAAACGTGACAATGATTTAGCAAGGTTTTTATCGGATTCACTCTCAGGATTTTCACCCGCATATGGTGTTCTTCCAGTGTACATACCAAATTGAGGACGCCGCGACTTTACCGAAGTTACGGAGCGAAAAATATCAACGAACTCATCTGTTCCGATTATACGACGTAAGCGACTAATTTGGTCGGCAACAAGTGCATTCATCGGATACATTATTATTGCCCGAACACCACGCTTATTCCAACTGTCTGGAGAAGTTTTTGCTTCAGATGTGATTTTTGCTATTAAAGGCCACATAAAACATTCTGTCTTACCGGAACCAGTTCCCGTTGATACAAACAAGTCGTAACCTTTGAAGGCGTGTTCCAATGCCTCAACTTGATGAGAGAATGGCATTTTGAACACTCCGAGATGCTTGTCCGCTAGAGCATTGAAAAATATTTTTACCCATTCGTCTAATTGCAATCCATCTAAACCCTGCGGAGCAAGTTCGTAAGATGCAGGTAACTCAATAAAGGGGGTTTGCCACAAAACACCTTGCTCTTCCAATCTATCGTTCAGCGCTGTTAAAAGCAGATTGTTCTTTCCGATATATTGAGTTTTCAAATAAGTTGACAATTCTTGCCGAAGCTTTGTGTGGATAGATTTTACAGTTTCCATATTATTGTACCTCGCTTATTTTATAACCCAATCTCTCAAAAATACGTTTAAAAGTAGGGTATAAATTTATTGCGATAGTTCTTCGCCAACGACTATCGCCCGAAGTTGCCCAACTATACAGTTCAAAGAAATTTTGCTCTGCTGATGGCAACAGAAAGTCAGTAACAAGTTCAACGGTATAATTTTTTAACCGTACAGTTACGGTTGGCGCATTCTCATTAGAAATGCGTATGGCTATCGCAATCCGATAATATTCACCATTATCTATCCGCCAGTCTGGTAACACGCTTTTTCCGATAATATCTGATAAACGCAGAATCATGTATTCTTTCTTGCCATTACCTTTACTACGGCATAAAGTTATGCCTTGTTTAGGCGGTCTTGTTTGCCAGTAACCATTCTTGGCATTTCCGCTAATATTAAGAAAATCAACGTCTTGCGGCATATGATCAGTTTCTTGCCATCTTATGTTATTCATAAAATTAGAAAACCAGTTGTTTATATTCTGTTCTTCAATTCCAAACATTCGCTCAATTGTAGTTGATGAGTCCTCAAAGTCAACCGTATAAGCGCCTGTTCCGCTGATAGAAGACCTCTCCCACGGTAAAATTCCACGCAAAAAAGAAATATTGTCAGTGTTAGCAATAGTTCGCAGAGGATAAGTGAATCGATTGTTTTTATGAAGCATATATCCTGTGTCGACAAACAGTTTTATAAGCTTTTCGCTATCTACATCACAAGTATCAAGTGCCGCTATTAAACCTTCTCCGCGTTTTAGAACGTGTTGCATTGATACAGTGTTATCTGAGGTTCCATCGGCTGACTGTACATCATCGTAAAAGTCATAAAGAGCAGAAAGCATATGACCACCTACAAGGCTATATGTAATACGCTTATGCCAGTGTTGTTCAATTTCATCAACTTCACGTGGTATACACAATTTAACGGATATTTCCGCCATAAGGACACTAATGGTCATCATCGTCTTTCTCCCATATGCATATAGATTTTTTCTTTATCCTTATCTGAAAGAGTCGCTGACGACAGCAATTCCAACAATTCTTCTCTTTTGTTGAGAGAAAGCATTATCGGCAATGTTGTAAGCAAATGTATATGGTATGGCGTAATGTTGTTATACAATTTGGCAGACATTCCCAAAAGTGTTTTATAATTATTAAAAGCTAATGGTGGAACAATATATGTTGGGAAATAAGGTTTTTGCACTTTGTCACCCCCACTATACCGCACATCACATATTGTACCAAACAGATCACCGTTTGTGTGATCTGTTATAAAATATTCTGTGAATATAGGTAATGCGTAATTATATGAGCTACGTGGCTCTAACATCAGTTCTTCTGATGTTTGAGAAACAAAATAAAAATAGGAAGATTTCGCCGAACTTAGAATATTACCCATACTACAAAACCCGTTATAAACAGCAACAATATCAGAATCCATATTTTCTACAATAAGCGAGCCAGTAACAGCGTAAATTTTATCTGCTTCCTTGTTACATAGCGTAGCGCTAACTGCGTTGATTATCGCGTCAGCCCCGTATCCCGCTATGGTTAATGGTACCCTCGCAAAATACGCAGCCAATAGGTATGCTCCTAAAGCAGAACAGTGTAATTTATTTACACCGACTGCGTTAAGGTTCTCTTTCAGGCAATCTAACAATTCATTTACATCTGTTATGATTTCAGGGGCTTCTGTTATTAAATTTCCAACAACGACGTCACTGCTGCCCGTTATCTGTGTAGAAGTGAAAGAGCGTTCACCTGCAAACAAAGTGTACTCAGCAAAAAATGCTGACAGATCGCTTTTTGCTGCAGCGATTTTATCGCGTACTTGTTTGGCTATGCCATCAGCAACGCTTAAATTATAATCATATTCTTTTTGAAGTTCGTTTGCATTGGTTTCTATATCAAGCTTCAGTTTCTCATACTCTTCACATTCTAATAATAAATCATCAAGCTTGTTTTTTGCTGCTGATAATTCCGAATCAGCTTTTTGGCACTCCATTTCAATTCTGTCCGTAACACGTTTCTCCTCGGCTTTTGCACATGCAATCCGCTCTGCATTTTGGCGTTCCCACTCCTCTTGTACCTCCTCCTGATATTTCTTCCCAATTTCACTGTTATATTCTATAAGATGTAACAAAACCGAAGAAGCTATATCATCATCGGTAAAATACCGCTCGCAAACAGTAATGAACTCAACAATGTATTCATGCGCATCCTCAATTGTGCAACGGCATTCATCTGCTATATGTTTGACAATACTTTCAGTTGTGAGATTCCTGACAAAATCGCTAATTGTCTTCTTATCAGCTTTAGAGAAACCTTCTGTACAACGCTGTATGCGTTTTTGAATTGCCTGCTTTACTGTATCGGCAGGAGAACGAACAAGCAATGAGCCAGATTTCTGCGGCAAGCCAAGATAACCATAATATCGTTTATTCATTTTAGGTATATGATTTGTTCTTATATCGTGTATGTCGCTGTAGGATATTTCAAAATAGTCAAGCAGATAGAGGTTATCGCGCAGAATATATTTATTATTACGCAATATAAAATCATCCGACTTGCAATACACACATCGGCTTATATTATAGCTATTATTTGAAAACTCAATCAAATAGTCATGATCCAACGTTAATTCTGCGCCTATATCGTTAAACAGAGCAACACGGAGTTCCTCGGCAGAAGAAACACTATCAAGTCTAATATGCTCTATCCAGGAGACCTTTGTATCTTTACAATGATACGAAAGTTGACGTACACCGTCTGGAGAGTACCATTCCCAAAAACTAATTGTACCTTCAGCGGTTATTGATATGTCAGGGTGAAAGATCAAGTCTACATTTGTTCCTCCACGCTGAACAGCGTAGTCAATGTTATACGGTATCAACTCATCATGTTCCAAATCAGCAATTCTTAACAAACGTGCTTGTCCCGAATTGATAATTACTGAAACACATAAAGACAAAATATTGTCGTTATCCATCTTTCTCACTCCTTATAAATTTTGTAAAATTTGTTTTGCACGACGGTTAATTTTACCGTTTGCAATTTGTCTTCGAAACCACAAAGCAGTTTTTGGAAGACCAGTTAACCTATCAGCGATTACACCTAATGACGGTAATACAGCTATAGGTTCACCTTTGAAATTCTGTAGTCTTGCAAGCATTTCGTCGTCGCTGAATGAGTGCGTTTGTTCTTTTCGTATGTATGAAACTTCATAAATAAAATCTAACCCTTGCCTGATGCGGTAACTACGGTTGAAATCAACATCAATTATCATTTTTACTCCGCTTTTAAGAACTATTCTGTTTATAGTAAAGTCACCGTTTCTAACCTCTACATAACCATCAAATTCAGAGGTAATATGAATTTCTCGATTAGGTGGCAATGTTATGTACTCATTGGTAATAATACTTTCATTATAATAATTACGTACATCAACATTTATGGACCTGTCAGGATATGTAATATATTGGACTTTTCGCAGCATCATGTATCTTAAAACACTGGTGTTGTTTTCAAAGCGACTCAAGGAAAGTATTTGTTGAAACCCACTGCTAACAGAAAAAATATCTGATGTTGGTTTGTGATTTTGAGGATAAACCTCAACAATGCCATTCGTTTTATGAAACCACACCTTGTCAGCAGTATGTGTTATTACGTGCGAAGTGTTAACGGCAAATGGATAGAGCAAAGTCAAGATTGCAGGATTATCGGTCAGTCTACATCCATAACGACGAAAGAACTCATCCGCAGTACGCGAAATTTTCGTTGCGCTAACCTTGTAAATACTATAGTTGCCTATTACATATTCTTTGATTATAACCACCCCACTTGATTGTGGCAGATATGTACGTTGATTAAGAAACAACAAATATGCTTTACCCACAACAACATTCGCATTACGAGGTAAACGCTTTCCACTATCGTAGTCAAAAAGTGTGCCTTGTTCGCTGATTCCATTAACTACGGTTGGCCAAAAAATATTCATTTTTTTAACTGTATCAGGATAAATAAGCCTATATTCTTCAGCAAGACTTTTACCAACAGATAAATATGTAATATGCTCCGATGAAAATCGGGACGTGCTTATATTATATAGACGTATCTCTTTACTATTTGCTTTTATCAATAGCTGCCCATTGGTTTTTGACAATATTTGCAAATTATTTTCGGAAATGGGAAGAAAACCTATCGAAACATCGACAGAACTATTGCTGATTTTAACTTTCAATGGCAACGAGAAACCTCTGGGGTTGGTCATATAATAATAACCATTTGAAGTTAACTTTTGCTCACAGTCATTGCTATTTCTGTTATGACGAAAATGTGGTTGTTGATATTCTCTAGCGATAAAATTGGCATACTGCCCACATATCTCACAAAGGAATTGCTTTGAAACATCCGCTCGCGTTAAACCGGCTGGATATACAGCACGAGCCTCAGCTGCAGTTGTCCGTTGCCACCCGTGCTTTTCATCCCACATACTTATATGTGTCAGAGCTGCCATTACCGTACCTCCATAAAATACCGTTTCTTTTGCTATAAAACTTAAAATATGTCATAATTTCCGATACATTCCAATGTTCTCTTAAGCTCATTGCCTTCTTGTACTTCTTACTTTTTCACGTAAAACACTGGATATGGTATCAGGGCAAAATGTATCTACTTATTTCCATTGGTTCATTTTGAAACGGTGACCGCTTCTTCAGTCCCAACATCTGCACCGGTACAATAGAATCTATATTAACCTCAATAAGAGTTTGTTCTTCCTTGTAATTTAATGGAAAGTAATAAGGAAATACTAACGGATGATTCCACTTCCAGATCCCCCTCTGGGATCAAATGAGTTTTACTTCTCCATCCTTAATTTTTCGGCTGTAATTTCTCCATAGATATATCAGCCTCTTTCTTTCGCCTGCTATTGTACATAATCTTCTCAGATTCTTAATATAGAAAATAATATAGTGGTATTTAATATTATTCATAGTATTCTGTTCTTTTTTTATGTGCTATATGATCCATTATCTTCCAGCCAATTAATAGTATACCATAAAATACCATTTTTCTACAACATAACTTTGCTTGGTTACCATTCACGGTCTAGGAGCCTTGGACAAAAGTCGAGCTAATGAAAATGAGTACATTAGGACGGACACACGGGAAGTGCACAGGAGACTTGAAAAAAGTCATCAGGAGTTTCTGAAGGAAAGACATGAGCAGATTTTCAATATTGATGAGGGGAAATAACCAGCGAAAACCGTCCGGATCCCGAAAAATTAAAAGTCGATCTGAAAACCATGGAATATGTGGAACCACAGATACAGGAGGAAGCACTGGATATATTGAATAACATAGCATTTACAGGTAACAGGGTGGTCTGGATGGAAGAAGCGAAAACAGAATTGGAAAGAAAATGGGAAGCAGCAAACGGGGAACAGGAAATTCCGGAAACTCAGCAGATTAATTTTACAGATCTGGAATCGTGTATCATGACGACAAAGCACCAGGGCGTAGCGTCTGGGGACGCGACAGTGTTACAATCATTTCGCCATTGTAGGTAATAAGGCAAATATAATCCTGAGCACATACACAAGCAATAATGCCAGTGACCAGCTGGGACTGATTCCTACTATAGAAAACACAGAAAAGACATATGGCACCCTGGAGGGTTTTCAATTAGGAG
>Ga0153947_1000819_pt1 | contig 15079 bp, 12 predicted proteins | sample TSNJ031MetaG_FD_104697 | JGI IMG/M metagenome (GOLD analysis project Ga0153947, IMG submission 104697) | Attine ant fungus gardens microbial communities from New Jersey, USA - TSNJ031 MetaG | ecosystem: Host-associated > Fungi > Mycelium > Unclassified | place: USA: New Jersey, Wharton State... | reverse complement strand
ATAGGAGAAGGAGGTTCATCTGTTATCAATCTGTTCGGAGCAGCAGGGAAACCGATATTTATATTAAATAATTATCTAACAGGAAATTCTACTGAAGAAGAGAAACGAAGGATTCATATCACAGATATGGTTATAAAAGAGAATAAGGCGTGGTTTACAACGAATCTTTATAATGCGTTGTTTTGGATGAACCTGAATACATGGCAGGTTCATTTGGCAGGACGAGTGGAAGGGCAGCCTAAGTGGAGGGGAGCATATCCCTTTTTGGCAGCGTGGGAAGATATGCTGTATCTTTCGCCGGATATTGCGTCCTGTCATATGGTGTATCATGTGAAGTCCAACAGGTTTATCTCCTGTTCTGATATGATGTCGGAGGAGAATTTTCGGTACAGGAAAGTAATGGCATATGATAATAAAGTATTTTATCTCCCGGCATTTAATGATTCTATTATAGAGTTTAATATAGCAACGGGGCAGTATACATATCATACTGCATGCATACAGGAATTAAGCAAACGAAATGATTCTCAGGATGCGGTTACTTTTGAGTGTGGAGTATCAGGTGAATTTATGTGGATTACAGCTGCTTATACTAATTGTGTGCTGCAATTCAATATGAATAATGCTTCTTATGTATTACATTCCATAGGGAAAGAAGAGAATGGATATTCGGGAATTGTCATAGACCAAAGAACTCTTTGGCTGGGTGAAGTACATAATGGAGATATTGTTAGATGGAATCAGGATACGAAAGAAGTCATGGTTTATCATATGCCTGAGGACTTCCGCTTTTGGAAGTATGTTGCCAACAGGAATATGGTTCATTTGCGTCTTATAGATATGGGAAAATGGATAGTAACTATTCCCGGATGCTGTAATGGGATGGCTAAGGTGAATAAATTATCCGGTGAAACATCTATGTTGGCTGGAGGCTTTTGGAGAGATGTGAGTGAGCGAACTAATGGGTATATTCCAGAACTATTCCCAGCTAGCGTATTCGGGGATAAGCTAAATGATTTTACGATTCTAGCGCAAAGGAACTGGGATAATGGTGTAGCTGTAGTCAATGTGGAAGAAGAATCTTATGAATTGTTATATCCTGCTCTTTCAAAAGAGGATTATGCAATTCTTGTTGAAGGTGAAGATGGATTTGAAAAAACAGAAAGGAAGAACGCTTTTTTTCGAAGGGAAAGCAAGATATTTTCGTTTGAAAGGTTTATGGAGGATTTAGCTGATGGCAAATTAGATGGGGTTAGAGAACGGCAGATACAGGAGTTGGCAACGTTTGCGGCTAATTTGGATGGTATGTGTGGAGTGAAAGTGCATGTATATGTGATGGAGAGTCTTCTATGCTGCAGATGAGTTGAATTGGGGAAAGGAACTGAGAGGGAATAATTGAGAATCTACAGTATTCTCTAAATATGTAATATAGATGGTAGATGTAATTATAGTACAAAATGTGTGAAGATAATATGCGGATTTGATGCTAAATCATGTACAGAAACTGGGTGAAGTATTTAAATACTGTCTTATTGCAATAAAGAAATGTGAGGAAGTTTAAATGGATGGTAAAGAAAAGAAGCCTTATGTTTAAACATTTATAAATGACAATCAAAAATTTTAGGTAGGTATTTTAATGAGAGTTTTAGGAGTAATTCCCGCGAGATATGAATCATCAAGATTTCCAGGCAAGCCACTTGCTATCATACACGGAAAACCAATGATTTGGTGGGTGTACCATCAAACGCTAAAATCGGGCGATTTACATCAGGTATATGTTGCTACTGATGATGAGCGAATCTATGATGTTTGCAGGAAATGCAGTATAAATGTCTTAATGACTTCGACAGAATGTAAAAATGGAACAGAACGAGTATATGAAGTTTCACGCATGATTGAGGCCGATGTTTATGTCAATATACAAGGTGATGAGCCGACAATAAATCCCTTTATGGTATCTCAAGTACTGACTGCATTTCACGATAAGTCCGTTCAAGTTGCTACATTGAAAAGAGAGATAATAAGCGCTGATGACATTAACAATCCTTTGTTTGCGCACATAGTTACAGACAAAGATGGAAATGCGATGTATTTTTCAAGAAGTCCAATTCCACACAACCGCGATGGGAAAGGGAAAGCAAAGCATTATAAACATGTCAGTATTTATGCATATACAAAGGCTTTCTTTGATAATTATCCGAATTTCCTTGCATCTGATTTAGAGCAAACAGAGATGCTTGAACAACTGCAATTTTTATATAATGGAATTAAGATCAGAGTAGTCGAAACCCAATATGAAAGCTATGGTGTGGATTTGCCAGAACACATTGAAATCGTTGAAAAAATTATTACAATGAATGAGGTGCAAATATAATATGGACGTTTTGAATAATAATGGTAGATTAACTCTTATTGCTGGTCCTTGTGCAATGGAGGGGTATGAGATATGCGCTGAAGTTGCTTTAACTTTAAAAAATATATGTGCGCAATTGAATATTGATTTTTACTTTAAGTGTTCGATTGATAAAGCGAACAGAACATCAGTTAACAAATACCGTGGTCTTGGATTTGAACGAGGTTTAGAGGTACTTGCAAATATAAAGAAAGATGTCGGTGTTCGTGTTGTAACGGATATTCACGAACCGCAGCAAGCGAGTACAATCGCTGAAATCGCAGATATTATACAGATCCCTGCATTCTTATGTCGACAGACTGATTTACTGGGCGCGGCGGCGAAAACGGGCAAAATCATAAATGTTAAGAAAGCTCAATTCATGAGTCCTGAAGAGATGGGAAAGGTAGCAGAAAAGCTACGAGAGTTCGGCAACGAGAAAATACTGCTGTGTGAACGAGGCACAGCATTTGGGTACCATAATCTGATTGTAGATATGACAGGCTTGCCAAGGCTAAAGAAATATGGTTATCCCGTAGTGTTCGACGCAACACACAGCGTTCAAATTTCAGGTATTGGCGATACGGTTTCTAACAGCGGCGCATCAGAGTTTATGCCGACACTTGCAAAGGCGGCGATAGCTACGGGATCGGTGGATGTGTTGTTTATGGAAGTTCACCCAAAACCTTTTGAGGCTTTGTGTGATGGGAGTTGTATGTTGAAACTTAGTGATGCCGAAATTTTGTTAAAGAAATTAGTAGAGATTTTTAAACTGTGCAGGGAGTGATTTAATGTTGATACTTGAACCGATTTTTCATAAAGCAATATGGGGTGGGAACAGCCTTGTGCCAATTTACGGTGAAGCAGCACAAGGATTAGCTCATTTATATTCTGTATGGTGCAAACCTGATTGCTCAAATAGAATACTTAATGGAAGTAATAAAGACAGGCGATTGTATGAAGTATTCAATTTTAAACTCACTATTGCACTTGTGGATGCCGCACAGGATTTAAGTATACAAGTACATCCAAGTGATGATATTGCGCGGAGGATAGAGAACAATGAAATTGGTAAGCGAGAAGCATGGTATTTTATCAAAAAGCCGAGTACGGGTTATATCTATAATGGAATGTCACAAGGTGTTGATTTAAGCGGCGATATCCTTTCGGGTGTTCAAAAGCTCGTAATTGACGATGAAGACTACGTGTTCGTAAGCCCGGGCACAGTTCACGCTATGACTGCCGGAAGTTTCGTTTACGAAATAGAAGAAGGTTCGGATTTAACATATAGGATTTTTGATTATAACCGCATCGATTTAGGTGGAAATAAGCGAGAATTACATTTAGACAAAGCGAAGTCTTCAATTGAATTTAATAAAAAATCGAGCATAAAAAAATATGATAACAACGAAATTATTGAAGCGAAATTTGCAACTGCATTGTATAAAGAATCAAAAAGCTATACGAATAGGAATGAAGAATCAATAGCATTGACTTTCATTAATGAAACGACCTTTGAAATTGATGATTTACCTATAAAAATGGGAATGTCGATAATCTTATTTCCCGAGGAAGAGGTGAAGTTTTCCCCATTTAAAGCAAATTTCATAGTAGCGAGGTTGACTTTATGAGAATAAAATTCTGTCCATCCATTATGTGTATGAAAATGGATGACTTAAAAGGCCAGATACTTAAACTGGAAGCAGCAGGAATTGACAGGTTTCATCTTGATGTAATGGACGGTGTGTTTGTGCCGAACTTTGCTCTTGGATATGAAGATGTCAAGTCTATATGCCGATTATCGTCAAAACCTACAGAACTGCACCTGATGCAATCGAAGACATCTGATTATATTGATTTTTGGGCAGATGCCGGTGTAGATATAATTTTTGTTCACCCTGAAGCAGACTATCATCCTGCACTTACTATTCAAAAGATAAGACGGCGCGGAGTTAAACCAGGAATTGTAATAAATCCCGGCATGTCAGTGGATAACGTTTTCGAATTGCTAAGGATGGTGAACTATGTGATAGTAATGGGAGTTAATCCTGGATTTGCAGGTCAGATTTTTTTCTCAAGCCTTGGTTCGAAAATTCAACGTTTAATTGAGTTAAAAAAGGAATTTGATTTTGAATTAGAACTTGATGGTGGTTGTTCGACTGATATTATTAAGGAATACTCAAGGCAAGGAGTTGATAGCTTTGTTCTTGGAAATAACGGTTTTTTTAAAGAAAACACTTCCTATTCCGATACAATGAAGAGGCTAAGAGTACTATCCGGTGATGCTGTGTCCAGTACTGTTCCAAATCAACCTAAAATTAAAATTCTTATTACTGATTGCGATGGCACACTCACCGATGGTAAAATTTATATGGGTGAAAATTGCGAGATAATGAAAGCTTTCAATATAAAAGATGGATACGCTTTACATGAGATGTTACCTGCTCACGAGATTACTCCCGTTATAGTAACAGGTCGTAATTCAGAGATTGTAATCACTCGTGCTAAGGAGTTAGGAATTGGCGAAGTGTATCAGGGTGTTTCTAATAAGCAAAAGCTAATTGTAGAATTGGCACAAAAGTATAATTGCAATACAAAGGAAATAGCTTATATTGGCGATGACATGAATGATTTAGGCGCGTTAAGCATATGTGGTTTTAAGTCTTGTCCAGCTGACGCTGTTAATGAAGTAAGAGATGCGTGCGATTATATATCTCCTTTTTCCGGAGGTGCTGGTGCTGTTAGAGATATTTGCGAAAAGGTAATAAAAAATAATAAAACTATACTTATTTAGGTTTTGATAGCAAATTGGAGGTAAATCTGGAATGAATATTATTATTTACGGAGCCGGTGCAACTGGTGCAAAAATATATAATGAATTGTCGTCAAATTGTGAAAATATGGTAATTGCATTTACAGATACCAATCCTGCTTTATGGGAAGAAGAAAGGTTTGGATTACCTGTTATTCCCCCGGTGGATATAAAAAAATTTGAATATGACAAGATAATTATTGCAACTATAAATTGGCCTGATTCTATTGCCCTTAAACTGCATAATAATTATGGTATTCCGATAAAAAATATAGATACAAATTTTGTTTCGCGCCCTGTTGAAAATAGAAATATTTTTTTGGGATTTTTTGCGGAAATAGTGTATGATAAATGCATCGAAGGAAGTTGCGCTGAAGGTGGGGTATATCAAGGCGACTTTTCAAAATACATCAATAGATATTTTCCGGATAGGAATTTATATTTGTTTGATACATTTAAAGGTTTTGACAAACGCGATACGCAGGTCGAACATGCACAGGGCTACAGTATGGCTGAAACAGGGCATTATAATCCGGTGACAACAGTTGATGCAATAAAAGCAATACTTCCATATCCAGAAAAAGCAATAATCCGAAAAGGCTGGTTTCCTGAAACATTATCGGGCGTTAACGATAAATTTGTGTTTGTTAATCTTGACTTTGATTTGTATAAACCTACCTTATCCGGTTTGAAATATTTTTACCAGAATATGGTAGATGGAGGAGTGATTTTGGTACACGATTATTTCAGCCCATCATTTATGGGTGTTAAGCAAGCTGTAGATGAGTTTTGTAAAAGTAGAAGTATAAAATTTATTCCAATCGGCGATTATTACAGCATTGCGATAATGAAAAATAAATAGGAGCAGGTAAAATTGAGAGATAACAAACAGATAATACTCTTCGGAGCCGGACTAACCGGACAAATGGCGTTAAATTATTTCGGTGGTAATAACGTGTATTGCTTTGTCGATAACTATAAATTTGGACAGACATTCTGTGATAAACCAGTTATTTCGTTCGATGAATTGATTATGATTGCTTCGAACTTCGATATAGTAATAAGTATATCGGAGACCAAAACGCAAGTGATATCCGCTGTCTCAGATCAGCTTACAAATGAGAAAATAGCATATAAATTATTTAGAGAGTGTGTGAATATTGAAAAATTACCGTCAAATCCCGATATAGCTTATTTTAAGGATTTGCACAAAGGTGAAAAATGTTTTGTAGTAGGTAATGGACCCAGTTTGCGAAGCGAAGATTTAGATATATTGTATAAAAACGGGATAAAATGCTTTGGTGCTAATCTCATCAGTCAGATGTATAATAAGACTAAATGGCGCCCTGATTATTATGTGGTACATGATCCTATTATGATGAATCATATGGCTGCTACAATTTCATCGACCGAAGCACACCATAAATTTGTTCCGAATCCAAATGATGTTGTTTATAACGAAGCAGACAAGTTACGGAAGCTATTAGATTTAGGATTGGGAAAAACACACTATTTTTACGGAGTACGAATGTCGCCTGAAAAAATAGAATTTTATTCAGATATATCTAGAATATTATTCTTAGGTGGGACGGTCACAGGTTCAATGCTACAGATTGCCGCATATATGGGATTTAAGAATATTTATCTAATTGGAGTTGATGGAACTAATACTCATATGAATGATAAAGACTATTTTAAAGAAAGGAGACACTTCTACAAAGAAAGCAGCGAGAATACGGAATACGGAAATACGTATATTCATGCAGATCCTGTCTATGCGAAATTGCTTGAACACCAAGTGTTTTTAAAATTAGACGAGCATTCACGTATAAACGGATATCGAATATTCAATGCAACTCGCGGCGGTGTTTTAAATATATTTGAACGAGTGAAATTCGATGATTTGTTTTAGCAGGAGGATTGAATATGGCAGAACAGTATTACTTTATTGGAGCCGGAGGTGTTGGTAAAAGAGCGTTAAAACATTTAATGCAACTCGGAATTATCAAAGGAATTTTTGACAACAATCCCCAAAAGCACGGTGAGTCTTTGTTTGGATTTACAGTTGAACCGTATAATAAAATTATTGCAAAAGAGTACGGAATAATAATCGGATTTTTCGATTCAAAGAACTTAGAAAATGAACTAAAAAAAGACGGTATAAAATATTGGACTTTGAATAATTTTGTCACTGATTGGTTCCATAAGATACAAAACAAATCCGGAATCGCATTCCTAGACATGCCGATTACATCACGCTGTACACTTAGTTGTAAACATTGTATGCAGTACATTCCTTACCGCACAAGTAAAAGCGATGTGCCAATCGGTGATATTAAGAAGCGGCTTGATGGACTTTACAATACAATAGACTATATACTTGAGACAAGCATTATAGGTGGAGAACCATTCTTACATCCTGATTTATCAGAGTTGTTATATTCAATTGACAGGGAAAAGATAAAAAGCATTGTAATTACAACAAATGGAATGATAATTCCTAAAGATAATGTGATGAAAGCCTGTGTTGAAACTGATGTTTTTATAAGTATTAGTGATTATAGTAACACATTACCACACATCTCAGATAAAACCGACGCGTTTGAGCGAATAGTTAAAAACGCAGGAATAAGATGCGAACGAAAAAATCAAGTATGGGTTGCACCGGGAAAATTTAGTTGTAATAGTGATAAGGTTAGCGATTGTTTGCGGACGCATTTTCAATTGACCGCAGATAAATTATGGTATTGTTCATTACAGTGTGGAGCAGATTTATCCGGAATTTGTTCGAGCGAAGAGAACCAAGATTATATTAAACTTAACATGATTGATAGCAATCGAAAGGTAGATGTTCAAAAATTCATTTCTAAACACACGACATCTGTATGTAATAAATGTGAAAATGCAATTGGGCAAATTGTGCCTGTTGCTGAGCAAATTTAAGGAGGATATGGCAATGTTTGATCTTAATAAGGAATATTATCTGTGGGGTGCAGGGACATATGGCGGTCGGTTAATCGACTTTATGGACGGCAATTTAAATTTCAAAGCGGTCATTGACAGCGACACGACGAAACATGGAACGTTGTTTCACGGTGTAGAAGTGATTGGCTATGATAAGTCAATATCGGATAATCCGAATAACAAGCTGATTTTATCCCAGGCGATGCCTCATGAAGTTCGCAACTTTCTCTTGAAAGAAGGTTATCAAGAGAACGAAGATTTTTTTCTGATATATGATTTTCTACCGAGATACTTTTGGCAGACTAGAAGGAAAGTCGTTGCATCCCACGCTAATCTTATCGCTACGACGATTTGTAACTTGAATTGTGATTCATGTCAAGCGTATATGAATGTGGCAGAAATCCATCGTCATATCAGCGCATCCGAAATTACTAAAGGCGTTGATTTGATGTATAAGCACGTTGATTCTATACTCAACATAAATTATCCTTGCGGAGAAAGTCTCTTAAACAAGGAACTTACTGATGCTTGTCAGTATATTTATGACAATTATAAGGACAGATATCATGCAATGACCATTCAAACGAATGGGACGATTATTCCTGATGACGAAACAATGAAGAAGCTGGCAAGCAGCAAGACAGTACTTTCTATTTCGGATTATGAGGCGAATAAGAAAACAAAGTACAAGTTGATAGAAAAGTGTAATGTATTCGGAGTTCAATGGTTCAATAATTCAACTTGCAAACGCGAAAACTGGTACGACTTTGCAGATTCTCATGTATTGAGAGCGTCAACAGATTTCGAGTTAAAAGAACACTTCAAAAAATGTTGGATACCCGGAATGGGTGTTTTTGAGCAATATATCTATTTATGTACGATTCAAGCGTGGTCACATGCGGTTGTCGGTATGAATAAAGAGTTTGGGGAGCGTAGTGAATATGACGTTTTTGATATGACACAACCCAAAACAGAAACTTCTCAAGAAGTGCTATATAAACTTATTTCCCGGCAGCTGGACAAAGGATATATTTCACATTGCGCAAGGTGCGATGGAACTACCCCAATAGTTGATAAAATGAAAAAAATGGAAGAGTAGAAGTTTTAATCTGAACACAGAATGGAATAAAACCAATTTTTAGTGAGGAAAAACGATGATGCGCATACTCCAAATGCCTATACGTAATGCCAAAGGAGGCATAACTCAATATGCCTTGCAAAACTGGTCGTATATAGATAAAAAGCGATTTATGTTCGACTGGGTAACTCTTGACAAAGAACTTAGCTTTGAAAAGGAGTTAATTGAACAAGGATGTAAAGTGTTTCATTTGAGTTGCCGCCAAGAAGATGATGAGGTGCAATTTCGTAATGAAATGAGAGCAATAATTGATGATGGTTATGATGCAATACACCTTCACACCAGTTTTTGGCGTGGATTTCTTGCGGAAGAATTGGCACTTGCTGCGAACATTCCGAAAATAATCGTTCACGCTCACTCTACCGGAATTGATAACTCAAATGCCGAAAAGCGCACTAGATTGTTGAGGATTCACGAAGATTGGAAGCGGAAGTTCAATATTGGATTAGCAACAAATCTTATAGCATGTTCAGAAAATGCCTCAAACTTCTTATTCGGGGAACAAATACCTTCAGAACGAATAATAATTTTGCGCAATGGGATTGATACAAGGAAATTTGAATATTACGAAGACATAAGAGAAAAGACAAGGAAGTTGCTCGGTGTTGAGAACAAAATTGTTTTGTTACAAACTGGTAGATTAGAGTATCAAAAGAACTATGAGTTCACACTAGATATGTTTGCGGATTATGTAAAACTAAATCAAAATGCAGTTCTGCTGATAGTCGGTCATGGTAGCATGGAACAAGAGCTTATAAAAAAGGCAGAACCACTTGGCGATAAGGTGAAGTTTTTAGGTTTTCGTTCTGACATTCCTCAATTGCTTATGGCGGCAGATGTTTTTCTTCAGCCATCGCATTTTGAAGGATTTTCGCTTGCTTCAATAGAAGCACAGTGTAGCGGAATTTCGTGGTTAGTCAGCGAAGCTGTACCGAAATATGCGTTACCTCTTAGTGAAGAGAGACTGCCTTTGCATAAGGCAGTATTGCCATTGCACAAAGCGGTATGGATTGATATGTTGAAAAAGATTACTGATAATCATGTTCGGAATGATTATGCTGGAAAACAGTTACGCGATATGGGATGGGATATAAACGATTCCATAAAGAAATTGGAAAATGTGTATTCGGGAGATAATGTGTTTGTTGGTAAAGAAAGGGTTGAGTTTTGAAAAATAGTGTATATAGATTTACTACAATTGAACTTCGCAGACTTCAACTCGTCTTGCTTGATATGCTTGTCGAGCTTGACCGTATATGTAAAAAAAATAATATTCGCTACTGCATAATAGCAGGAACATTGCTCGGTGCAGTACGACACAAGGGATTCATTCCGTGGGATGATGACTTGGATGTGGCAATGACACGGGGAGAGTATGAAAGATTTCGTGAGGTTTGTCAAACAGAACTTAATGATGCAAAGTTTTTCTTTCAAGATAATACTACTGACCCGTATTATCTTTGGGGATATGGCAGACTTCGGTGTAAGGATAGCGAATTTGTCCGTATTGGGCAAGATCACTTACAAATGAAAACAGGAATTTTTTTAGACATATTTCCGATTGACGAAGTTCCGGATTTTCCACCTTTTAGGGGGTTGTTTACAGCGTGTTGCTTTTTCATACGGAAGGTGTTATATGCTCAAGTTGGTGCGGTATTTGATAAGAGTGTGGTAAGACGAACGGTTTATAATTTACTGAAAAGGATACCAATTGCATGGACGTTTAAGCAATTGGATAAATTACATAATTACGGCCATAATTACGGAACAAAATACGGACGGATACTTACATTTCCTACTCCAAAAGGTAGACCGTTTGGTTACATACGAAAATGGTACATTGATGTTGCCGACATAGAGTTTGAAGGGCATATGTTTCCAGGGGTTAGGGATTACGATGACTATTTGTCATATAAGTTCGGTGATTATATGACTTTACCTCCGGAAGATAAACGGCACGGTCATCCAGTGTCAAAGTTTAGACTTCCTGAAAACAGCAATTCGAAGAGTGTATGATTGTATTGAAGTAATTGATAACATAAGTCTATATTGAAAGGAGTTGTCATATGAAATTATTAAATTGTGATGCATATAAATTTAAAAGATTTATAAAAGATAAAAATTTAGTGTGTTTTGGTGCAGGGCAGGAGTTGGATAATTTTCTGAACATATTTGATGAATTAATTTTTGAAGAAGATATAATAAAAGTGTTTGATAATGATTCTGAAAAACGGGGTAAAAATCTAATTTTTAGAGGAATCAATATTCCAATTGTGTCATTAGAAGAGTTAAAATATGAGGATAACTTAGTTGTTTTGATTTCCTGCTTAGATATTGCAGGAGTGTTTGAACAGCTAGATTTGAAGTCGGAATTAAAGACAGTACTATGTTTCTCTACTGCATACATTCGAAGTATGACAAATGAATTAATTGAATCGAAAAGATGGTATCCTGAAAGATATCGGCTGACGGAAAAACAGAAAATACCCTCAGAAATACATTATTGTTGGTTTGGAAGCAATCCAATTCCCGAGAAGAATAAAAGATGCATAGACAGTTGGCACAAATTCTGTCCAGACTATAAAATTTTCAGATGGGATGAAAGTAATTATGACATCAGTAAAAACAGATATATGTATGATGCATATAAATCAGGGAAATGGGGATTTGTTTCAGATTATACTCGGCTGGATATAATTTATGAATGTGGTGGGATTTACTTGGATACAGATGTGGAAATACTAAAAAGCCTTGATGATCTATTATACCAGGAGGCATTTGTCGGAGTGGATTTTACTAAAAATATAAACTTGGGTATAGGTTTTGGAGCTAAAAAGAATTTTAAAAGAATGAGGGAATTGCGAGATCTATATAATAATATTAGTTTTATTAATGAAGACAATAGCTTAAACTTAACTACAATCCCAATAATACAAAAGAGTTATTATAGTAGAATGGGATATATAAATAATGGCGAGTATCAGATAATTGATAGTATAACAATTTATCCAGAAAAAGTACTATCAGCAAAATGTAATATTACAGGACGCATTTTACCAACTAAAGAGACATTTGCAATTCATCATTATGATGGCTCATGGGCTTCAAATGATCGTTTGATGAGAAAAAAAAGAAATCAGGAATTATATTATGGCGTAATGGAAATATAATTATTATGTAAAATAAAGTGGATGGACGGATGTGAATGGGACAGTGAACGTTTAAAAATTTTATAAGGAATATTAGGGTATTTTATCTCATGCGTATAATCTGATTATATGATATAGTGGAACTATATATTTGGAGATATTATCATACCAATCCCTAAGAGAGAAAGTTTAAAAACAAGGTATAGTACCATTGGATAGGAAAGTTGTAATATATAAATAATATCATTTCATTTTAGGAGAAAACACATAATGCGAAACGAAAAGATAAGTGTTATAACAGTATGCTATAACAGTGTAAAAACTATTGAGCAGACTATCTTAAGTGTGCTGAATCAAAGTAATCATAACTATGAATATATAGTTATTGATGGTAAATCAAATGATGGAACAATAGATATTATCCATAAGTATGAAAAAAACATTAATTATTTTATAAGTGAGCCAGATGAAGGTATTTATGATGCGATGAATAAAGGAATTCAGGTGGCAAGTGGTGATATTATTGCATTTCTAAATAGTGATGATTTATATTACGAGTATACTATAGAAAGGGTATTGAGTGAATTTGAAAGTGGTATTTATGACATTGTATGTGGCGATGTGATTGCACAAACGAAAGATAATATACCGGTTTACAGGAAGGGTGAAGTTGGAGAAGTTATATACTATAAAATGCCAGTATGCCATCAAGCAGTATTTGCTCAAGCTGTGGTATTCTCTCAAATAGGTATATTTGATTTACAATATAAGATTGCAGCAGATTATGATTGGTTACTTAAAGCATATATTAATGGTTCCAAGATTAAGTATATAAATGAGCCATTAGCTTCATTTTGTTGTGGTGGATTCAGTTCTCAAGAAAGGATGACTCGTATTAATGAATTTAGGGATATTTCTCTAAAGCTATTGCCGAGAGCAAAGGGAAAAGAGTATTTACCTATAATTTCAGAATATTACGAAGAAAGTAAGAAGAAATATATTTTGTCCGAAAAAGCAGAATGGTTACTGGAGTATAAAATTCAATTATTCAGAGAGTTATTAGATAAATATATAAAATTAAATGAGGATGTGTATATTTGGGGAAGCGGCATAAGAGGAAGTGAATGCATAAAATGGATGAATGCTGTTGGAGTTAATGTTATAGCTGTGGTAGATATGGATAATAATAAATGGGGTTGTATGTTTAATAACGTAGAGATTAAAAAGGTAGAAATATTGAAGGAAGAACGCCACAAGGTTATTATTACTCCGAAGTACCATGAACTTGAAATTTGTCAGAAGTTAGAAGAGTTTGGTTACATGAAGGAATTGGATTATGTACTTTTTTCAGATATGATGGAATGTATTTATAATCAGAAGAAATAGCATGTTACTGGGTGGAGGAAGATAATGTAATAGGAAAATTCAGAAAGATAAAAGGAAAATATAAATGAAAATTGCTTATTTTTTGGATGTTGCAAGAAATTATTTTGGGGGAGCAGCCAATGTGTTAATACAGCAAGCACATATAATGAAAGAACTGCATGAGATACAGTTGATTCTACCGTGTGATGAACAGAGAAATTTTAACATCGAGCATGAGAAACGTTGCCTTCGCTTAGGGCTGAGTTATACAATAATGCCTTTCTCTACTGCATTTTGCATGAGAGATACTGATATACTGGATGTAATTCAGCACAAAGATGAAATGAAAGTATTCATATATGATAATGCTTTTGATTTACTGCATAGTGTACAGTTAAATCCAACGGTAGAATTGGCATCAAGAGAGTTAGGGATTCCACATATAATGAATATTTATCAGATTAGAACTGCTGAGTTTAGGATTAAGTATTGGGATATTTATCCACAATATCATTCTTCTGATTCTGCATTATTTTGTAAAGTGTGGGAGGAAGGAATTGGATGTACATCAAGATGTATTAGACCAAGTGTAGTATTTCGAAATGGAGGTAAAAGTGCGGTAGATAAATCATTTCTATGTGTTGGTATGGCAGGAACAGTATGTAAAGATAAAAACCAGTTAACAGCTATAAAATTAATTGAAAAATGTATTTCAGAAAATATAAAAATTAAGTTATTTATAGCAGGTTATGATATAGGGTTATATGCAAAAATATGTAAAGAATACATAAAAGAGTATAATTTAGAAGAGCACATTGTAGTTATGGGATTTACTAGTAATATAGAGGAGGATCTTCTAAACAAAATTGATGTTTTTTTATGTACTAGTAAAAGCGAATCATTTCCAAGTTCCATAGTCGAAGCAGTAGCAAAAAAAATTCCCATCATGTCAGTTCCGATTGCCGGAGTACCAGAATTATTTAAGAACAGGTATAATGCATATATTAGTAAGAATAATAGTGTTGAAGCATTATGGGAGAGTATTCAGAATTATGTATCTGATTGCAAAAGTGGTAAGATTATTGAAGTAATAAAAAATGCAGAAGTTACTTATCATAATCATTTTTCAATTGCAACGATAAGAAGACAACTGTCTGATTATTATGATTTTATAACATATAATAATACTAGTAGGAGAGTACGGAATATAGAGATTAATGAATTATCGGATTTTATTCAGCCAATTTATAAAAAGGTGT
>Ga0153947_1000816_pt1 | contig 15103 bp, 21 predicted proteins | sample TSNJ031MetaG_FD_104697 | JGI IMG/M metagenome (GOLD analysis project Ga0153947, IMG submission 104697) | Attine ant fungus gardens microbial communities from New Jersey, USA - TSNJ031 MetaG | ecosystem: Host-associated > Fungi > Mycelium > Unclassified | place: USA: New Jersey, Wharton State... | reverse complement strand
TATTGATATATTTAATAGCAAGCTACTAGAACATTAAATATATATTTAGAATTTTCTCAACAGCAATGATCTTATTTCAACATAGCAAATTGTTATGATTACACCTTCTACATGCTTTACCCTTTGTGTATCAGTGACTGACTCAAGAACCTTAAGTTAGGGGTTAACTCAAGGTAGTACTTCAGGGTTAGAAGAGAACTTGATGGAGTTCTCACTCAATTGCAGTCTACTATATATATAAGTACACTATTTGTCCTTATTTAAACTACAAGCTGTCCATCAGCTACTGGTTTGACTCCAGTCCATATCTGTTCTATTTATAGCTTCTTGTCATAGTCAAGGTGACTCATGATATTGTGCACCTTGTGTATACCTTATGTTTTTCTTATGTTCTTGGATGTACTTCTCTTCTTTGGGGATATTAATTATACCATGTATGATTAAACCACAAGGGATGTCCACTTCTTATGTTCTCTTCTTTGTGGTCCTCTTTAAACTTCTATTTTCTTCTGTACCTGAAAATCTATATAGAAGTAGTACTATACCATGTATGTCTTACATTCTGAAACCTATTGTGTTTTCCCTATATTACTTCCTCTCTACCTAAGCATTATCCTTGGAAGCTCTAGCAACAATCTAGAAGTTGTAACCTGGGTTGCAGCCAAGAGGATTAGGTTGTAACACAGATGTTCTTTGAGAACTCCCCATACAAGGGGATCAATTTTCTGGACACCTATGATGACAATGATCATATCATCCTCCCAGCATACACAAAAGGAGGAAGATGGCTCAATACTATCAGCATCTCAAACTCATTGTGTGCAAGAGCCACTAGTTTCATTACCAATCATGTTCCTTTAGGTGAATATAGAGCAAGGTTCTTCCCAGATAAAACTAATTCCTGTGCATGCAACAACAACCAACTTGAAACACAACATCATGTGCTATGTGAATGCCCACTCTACAGAGGATACAACTATGTTGGCTACATCTGAAGTAAGATAGTTGATTTCCTTCAAACCAACCCTTGTGCATTCTGTTTTCTAGATAGCATAGAGTGACTTGTAGACATCACTAACTAAGCACATCCCCCAAACCTTTCCCACCCATAATCTTCACTCTGCTCTTTATGTATTTAAGTAGCTTATTTAAGTAGCTTATTTAAGTAGACATGTCTACCACGGACTGCGTTTGAGCACTGTGTAATAAATTGTTGACCCCCCAAAAAAATCGACATTTACTCATGCTCTCTTTTGTGTTTCATTCCATAACTTATTCTATGTGCTCTTTCAGTAACCCTTGATGCAGCTTATATTGTCTTTGTATTTTCAGTAGCAGATAAAGGGACATTAGACGGTGAAGCACCGGATACCATGTTGACGTGTGAACGACCTGATACCATGTTGACGTGTGAACGACCTGATACCATCCACTTGACATGCGTACTGTGCTTCTTCTCGTCCGGTGCTTCTTCTCGTCCGGAAATTTTTGTATCGTGCCTGACGAGACTTTTGTTATAAAGCCTATTGCATGGATTTAAAGGTGGGTACTCTGTCTCTGATGTCCAGTGAAAAATCACCCGCACAAATGGCACCATCCAGGGTCCATTGGTTCCGCAGCACCATTTTCCAGGTCATCGTTGTAGGAGGCGTCTTCTTCTGTGTATGTATCTTTATACCCTCTGGCCCTGGACCTACAATTTCTTCTCAGGCCCCTGGCATGTACAATGCCCTCAATGCTCTGGGGGCTGGTGGACTGGCCACACCCTTTTTTTTCAATGCAGCTGCAGCTGCCGGGTATGGTGAGTATTCTGTCCAATTGCCCTGCAAAAAAGAATATCCTAAACTGTTCTAGTTACAATGGCTATCCTTTGTGTAATTGGGGGCGTTATCGTTAGTAAGATTGGTGTCCGACGGGCACTGTTTGTGTGTAATTACACCTTCTGAGTGTAGTGCTCTCACAGACGAAATCGGCTAGATATCTAGCACGGGTGATCTCGTGTGAGTAACTTCCCATAATCTAATTCCTGAGATAAACTGGCGCCTACCAGATATGCCGGCGGTCTCTACCTTAACTCTGAAAATGGAACACAATGGTTCCTTCTCTTTGGGTCTATCTTATCCGGGATGACAACTGGCCTGATGTATGCCGTCGAAGGACCAATCATCACTGGTGAGATCTCTAATACTTTGTATATATCGTTGAGCACCATGCCACCCAGCATATCCTGAACCCGATCGCCGGGGACGCATGTTAGGCCTATGGGTGCTCATGCGCTCTGCCGCACCTGTCATTGGCGGGGCAATTATCTTCGGCCTGAATGCCAAATTGGACTCGGCTGGTAGTGTCTCCCTTCACACATACGTCGTCATTATTGGTATCATGTGTGCCGGGCCATTCATTTCACTCCTTATCTCCAATCCCGACCAAGTGCAAAGGCGAGACGGCGTCAAGATTTATCTCAGAAAGCAGGGTTGGGGTCAAACAATACGTCAATTCTTTAAGGTCCTCAGTTCGCAGAATGTGCGCTCTTTCTGCAAATCGTTCCAATAATCACAGCGCTCAAGTTAATGCCACAGATTCTCCTTCTCTGCCCTTTGTTCTTCACATCATGGTTCTACAGTTCTTACATCGGTGTGCATCAAACCCAGCTCCATTGACCGGCATCAATTTACTTTAAATAGGCACTCTCCAAACTCAATATTTCAACATTCGCACTCGTGGACTTTGCGGTCTCGTGACTCGATTTGGAGACATCGCAGGTGGCATTGCAATCGGATGCTTCCTTGATTATTCTAGTTTGTCTGTTAAAAGACGAGCACGATTAAGTTGGATCATTCTAATGGCTTTAAACCTTGGTCTCTGGGTCTGGGCTGCAACCGTCACTAAACTGCTTGAGAGTCACGGAGAACTACTTGAGCGTCACGGACCCCGCATTGATTGGACATCTGGATCTATTTTTGGCAAGGTATTCGCCCTGGCCGTTATGTTTGAGTTTACGGCATTCGCCACTCAGACCCTCTTATACTGGCTCATCAGTTGTAGTAAGTTCGACAATGACCCAGTTCACCAGTGAATTTTTTACACATTCCACAACCAGTGTCAAAGGACTTCCTTACTCTCTCTTACATGACTGGAGCATTTCGTGGTATGGAATGTGTTGGGCAAGCTGTTGCATTTGCCATCAAGTCTTCCAACACGTCAAACTGGCTATCCATTGGATTGAATATCGGTTTCAGTGAGTAATTTGTTAGCCTCGGGAATTATAGTTGATGAAGATACCGCACCCTCAGTTATCTTTTCATTGCCGTTTGCTTGGCTTGTCATTCGCAAGATAGGCGTGGATGAATTCGAAGAACTCAACTTTGATGACACTGACGAGAAGAGAAATGGGGATATAGAGGTCAAGGTCAAAGAAGATCACGAAGATGCTGGTATGACATGTCACTGATGTATTTACCATGGACACTGGAAGGAACCAACCGAGGAAGTTGAAAAGGCTCGTTGTCAGATGTATACCTATGCTCCCTTTTCTTTTTGATTCTCCCTGAGGGTCATCATTTTACTCCCAAACAATTAAAAGATATTTCCTGCCGTAATGGTACGAGAGTTATGATTTGAGTAAGACAATACTAGTAGATCAAGCCTTGGCACATTGACCATTTATCCTTGACAAACCTAGGCTAAGAATAGGAACATATGGAGTGATCAAATTGATGCAAACGTCCTCTCCAGTGATTGACGTAGATATGAGTGATATGAGTGCCCTTTGGAGTGCCCTTGGATTGGAGCAGATCACACAAGGTGGTGCAGAATAAGACAGACCGACGATATATAACAGCAGGCAGCAGATGAAGATTTTGATCAGCCATGTCATCTAGCATTTTCTATTACGAGCCATTCTACGACTTCGAGCGTCTCATCGGCGATTCTCTGTCAAACCGCTTTGGGTTTGGGGGACACGAGTTGCAGAGGCGCGAGAAAGGTGAAGAAGGGACGACTGGAAAGGCACTTCGTCCCCGGTAAACAATTTTTCGTTTAATCAATCCTTTGTTGCTTATTTTGACTTGATAGCATGGATCTCCATGAGGACTCTGCTAAAAATTTGGTCACTGCTTCTTTTGAGCTTCCTGGTCTACAGAAGGAAGACATCAACATTGATGTGCATGATAGTCGCCTCAGTGTTTCTGGTGAAAGCAAGATGTCGAAGGACTTTGACGAGCACGGATGGGCAGTCTGCGAAAGACGATTTGGTAAATTTTCTCGCACATTGCAGTTGCCCCAGGGCATCAAAGTATGCCATCACTACAACTCTTTGATTTCTCTGACGTCATCATCATCTTTCGCAGGACAACCAGATCAAAGCAAATATGGACAATGGCATTCTCACTGTTACTTTCCCCAAGGCTGCTGAGGCTACTGCGCCCAAAAAGATCACTGTAAACTAAACCGTTATTAGTTCACAGTCAATTAAGTCCATGTGAAATATACGTTCAATGTATTCAATGATTGGTGCCGAAGGCTGACTAAACATATTCTGAAACATCCAAAAGAATTCAAACATCGATGCCAATCGTTCCAACTTCGTCTTCAGCTCTAATCAGGCTCAATGCTCCGTCACACGGAAGGTATCATTAGAACCGGTATGTGATTCTTAATCCAATGACACATGCACGCCCACCCATGTCTGTAAGGCCCGTGTACATTTTGCAATGTCTTCGTGCGCTTTGAATATCGAGAAGCTATCTTTCCCTTGACCTGGCCTCTCCACCAGTGCACATTTAATCTCCCCCCTCATAAGAATGTCGTCGCCTGCAATCACAACGCCAATGAGAAGAGCAATAATATCAAGACACGGGAGCCCTGCCTGACAAGCTTCATAGGTCATCTCAACTTCCAGACCCGGACAATTCTCGGTTGTCTTAGAATTCACACAAAACCGTTCCTTTCCTAGTAGCTCGTTTTCTGGTCATAAGCCAACACAGAGGATTCCATTTGATTGGCGTCAAAACCCTCAGTATGTTTCTGACCTTGCCCTTCGTCAAGAACTCCAATGGCATGGAACTTGGAATCCCTGTTCACTAGGTTTACACTGGGATATAATTCATCCTCCATCTACGACTAAAGCAATCACTTCGCGGTATAACATTGTTCCCGACTTCAAGTCCCCTGCCTTACACAAGGCTGTCGAGTGTCTTGAACTGTGGTCCGATCATCCTGTTCTTGCTTGTTATATGCGTGAATTAAATTGGGGTTTCGTCTCGGTAGGGAGCAACCCGACTGTTTCGGAACTTATTCAATCAATATACAACTACCTCAGCACGCCTTTGACCCACGACGACCTGGGATACGTTCTATCCACTCCTCAGAACAGACATCTTTTGGAGAAAGCTCGTCAGTGCCGAATTAAAGAAGGGTATTATGCCATCAACGATGTTGAACGAAAGGGGCCGTTTAGAAGATCAGATGTTTTAGGGAATCATAGATGCTTCTACGGTATTCGTGCAACCACGATGGGCGATGGACAGGATGTTCTTTTTTTCAACTTCGGTCCTGGTCGTGTTCCCCACTATTGAGAAAGGCTCCAATTAATTGATGATTTTTCCTGATTACAGTTTAGTTCCCACTGGCAGGAAATCTTATCTGTTATCATTGATGCCAGCCACGTGCGTGTGTGACGTAAATTGTCCTTGAGATGTATTTGTTTTCGACTTCAACGTGCTCTATCGCTCATGACATTCAAGGATGAGGTACCTGAGCCTGAGTCGATTTCTGATGTCCCCCTGGTTCAGCACCACGAGGATGGCAAAACAGTGGAAGACGAAGCGCGAGTTCTTAACCAAGATGTAAAGCCATCTATGGGTGCCAGCACCTCCAAGAAGAGGAAAAAGAAAGTACCTAAAACACCACATGCACTTTCAGGAAAGTCTGAGATCCCAGAGGAACTCGTGAATGAACTTTTGGATAGAGTTGCAGCGGATGGTAGTTTCCCAGAGGAGAAACTGACTGTAGAAAATATCACAGAGGCATTGGTGCGGCTGAAGACCATGAACATAAGCTTCGTGCAAGGCAAAGTCGTGCACGGAGAGCCGAATAAGAAGGATATGGGTGGGCATAAGGTGATTTATCCGCTTCTGGCCTCCAAGTTAATGTAGTGACATCACTAGTTCTGGGGAACGCAACCTGTGCCTCAACCAGGTCTGTACGTCCCTTTGATCTGGTGCATTTGATGCTTAATAGCTTATACACCATCTCACTGCTAGGCGAAGGACCTCCGATTGATGATGGGTACATCGAACCGTCAAAACCAATGGAAGAAATTCGTTCAGAGCCCTATTCGTTACTCAAGGACTTTGAATGGACCATCTTGGATATCAGTGACTCCAAACAGGTTTATTTTTTGTCTATTATATCAATTTTGTTTCATGACCATTTTATCTCAGTGCAAAGAGGTCTATGATCTGCTGTCGGCCAATTATGTGGAGGATGAAGGAGCAAGCTTCAGGTTTCAGTATAGCGCCGAATTCCTGCAGTGGTAAGCAAGATATATACTATCTTGTCCCCGTTAAACTTCTCACTTTCTGTTAATACAAGGGCTCTGATGCCTCCGGGATATCATAAGGAATGGCACATCGGTGTCCGCCTGGTAGCTACCAAGAAGTTGGTGGCATTCATCTCGGGTGTTCCTATGACTCTGAAGGTTCGCAAGAAGTACGTGAGACGTAGTGTCTGATTGTAAAGCAACCTGAAAGATTGTCATTAGTGTGATAAATGTAACCGAGATCAACTACCTCTGCATTCACAAACGGTTGCGTTCAAAACGTCTGGCCCCTTTATTAATCAAAGAAGTAACCCGTCAGACGCATTTGAAGGGCATCTTCCAAGCAATATATACTGCTGGTGTGGTTGTCCCAACGCCAGTATCTACTTGCCGGTGGGTTAATCGTTTGTTTAGCTTCAAGATTGACTTCAGTTTTCTGAGTAATCTCAATAGATATCATCATCGCTCTCTGAACGTTCCAAAGCTCGTTGACATCGGCTTCTGTCCTGTGCCTCGGAACTCTACACAAGCTCGCATGATCCGATTGAATATGGTACCTGACTCAGTGATGTTGGCAGGCATCCGAGAGATGGAAGACCGAGATGTGCTTCAAGTTGCTCATCTTTTCACAAGATACATTCAACGATTTGGCATGCATCCAATCTTTGATCTGGAAGAGATAAAACATCAGTTTTTGAGTGGGAGGGGAAAGGGCAGTGTTGGTGATGGTGGTCCTGGAAGACGAAAGGGCCAAGTAACGTGGGTATACGTTGTTGAAGTGATTTATATTCATTGAGATGTATTGCTGCATATTGATCACACACTTGTTGCAGGATCCTCAAACACATAGGATAACCGACTTTTTTTCCTTCTACTCTTTGCCCTCGACGGTCATTGGGAATCAGAAGTATCCAGTTCTTGAGGCAGCATATCTTTATTACTATGCTTGTGATGTTGCGCTCGAACCCAATGCAGAAAAAGACGGGCTCCTCAAAGATCGTCTGCATGCCTTGATCACCGATGCGCTCATAGTTGCCAATCGCGCTAAATTTGACGTATTCAACGCTCTGACATTGATGGACAATGTATCAATTTTACAGGACCTCAAGGTTCGTGTTAGTCTACTGTATCTGTCTCGTGCAGCCTCTGAACTTAGATGTGTAGTTTGGAATCGGGGATGGTTCTTTGAATTTCTATTTGTTCAATTGGAGGACAGTTCCATTGGCTGGGGTTGATGCCCAGGGAGACGTTCCGGCGGGCAAAGGAATTGGTGTTGTCATGCTATAAGACAGCCCTGTTCATAGATTTTCGAATACAACCATGGATTGAACAGTAATGATGCGTGCGTCTGGATTGAAGGGTCTGAGACAAACTAATTTACACTGCTATATGATTTATTCATCGTCACTGATCATGATCACGTCGTCATCGTCGTCAACGCCAAAGTCAGGGGTGAGGCTTCGCTCTCTCAAGGGCACTTTTCTGCTGCGGTCCAAAGGTCTTGGCATACCTGCACTACTAGATCCAAGAGTTCGACCTTCTGCACCCCAGATATGTGCACTTGGTATTTCTTTATGTTTTCCCTTGGATGACGAGGTTGGTAACATCCCGAGAGTCCGACCACTCAGTGTTTGGCCTGCACCACTGAACGTTTCAGGAGAGGACTAGAGCAAATTCAGCACAAGAGAATTACAATGAGTATGTAATTTAACCCACTTTCAAATCCAGCTCCGGTGAACCTGGAGTTGGCGAGGGCGGAACATATTCTTTCACTTTAAATCCAAAGAAAAGTTGGCCAAACGGAAGATTGAGTGCTGCAGGGACTTTGACCGCGGATTCCAGCATGTCATTGTTCACAATGCGATGCTTGCTAGGACAGCGTCAAGATCAGGGAAGACCTACCCCTAACAAGATGGATACGTACTCGGTTCGGATAATCTTACTCTCTTCAGAGACTTCCTCTATTTTCCTATGGCTAACACCCTTTCCTTTGGTCTTCCTACCATTCAATGTCTCACCCTTTCCCTTGAAGCTCTCCCAGTGATCTCCACCCTTGCTAACTACTGTTTGGGTCGAACTTGTTCCTGCAAATGCACTAGCCATAGAAGAGCCTGGCCGTGAGGAATCAGGAGAATGTGAATTGAGGTCAATATTTAGCTTAGAAGCCATAGTAGCTGGTGGAACGGCTTTGGGTCGTTCGGGCTCGACATACCCCACAGGTGGTGCAAAATCGACTTCAAGGTCTGTGTCCAGAATACTGATTCCCTCTCCACCAGGTTTCGTTTCCATTACAAGGAGTCCGAAGACAATGGAGTTATAGACAATTTCGATGATATCGCCCTGAGTTAATGCAGAAAAATTACGGAGAGCTTGTTCGAGCCTGTTACGGTATAAGTCAAGTATTTTGAGGAGAGGAAGTTATGGTATTGTAGGCTCACACGGCTTTAGGATCTGAAATCTCCAGAAAATGTACACTCTGTGCTTGTAACTTGACGAATTTACCTTTGGTCAGCTCGGTCCCGGTTATACGAATGGGATCTCCTTCGTTCAATCGAAGAGTCGTCATCATCCAATAAGGCAGGTGCACACAACCCTCTTCTGCAATGAATTCAAGCACACCAGCATGTGTGGAGGCTGCCGGATTAGCAGGATTTCGTAATTGGAATGTCCAAGGACCTTCTATCTCCAAGTTGGTAAGACTAGCCAATGCAGATGGCGGCATGATGACTATATAACCAATCAGAGAGATCCAAGGTAGTAAGGAGTCTTGACGTACCCTTTCCACCATAAGAAACGTTGTCTCTTTGACGGCCTGACAGCATGGCAACACTGTATGCCTTAAGGTATTCATCATAGGATCTCGGACTTCTACTAGTTCTTCCAGGTCCAAAAGCACCCGGAAAACCACTAGTCGGGAGTCAATGGCCATTTAGGGGAGTGAAATAGAAGCTGATACCCAGCGAGTTGAGCAAATAATCCATTTGGGCCTGTTCCACCGAACTGTATATTATATCAGCGTGCATGGTGGTTGTGCTCGGAGATGACGCACAAAATCCATGTTCATGATGAAAGACAAGTCAAGCAAATAATCAAAATGGATTCTAACACAATTGGGAAACGCGCAATCCAAGTCACAGATGTGACGTATCATTGCTTTTATTGGCAACGCGTCTGTTCTAATCTTCTCTCACTTTTCCACTATGGCCTCAAAAACGTCTACGCATGCTCAACAGGGCGTTGCCAGACACAGCTTAGGTGCAAATGCAGCCTTTAAAGACAAGGTAAAATTCAAACATCGGTTGAGATGATTAATTCTTGACTCGTGCTGCAGGGTAAACCAATGGAACTACGACTATCAAATATGGTCGCAGCAAAAGGTGAGTTCTTCATTACGTGGGATTGCATTGCAAGGTTAGATGAACTTTATAAAGCTATCAGTGATGCTGTTCGGACATCATTGGGTCCTCGGGGAATGGATAAGATGGTATGGTTTAGTGATACCAATCCTTCCCTCATGCAAGTTGATTAAACAAGTGGGTGTAGATCCAAACGTCCAAAGGAGAGACAATTATAACGAATGATGGTGCTACTATCTTGAAAAGCATCCAGGCTCTTCATCCTGCGGCAAAGATGGCATGCCTCATTCTTTTCCACTCATCTCATCTCTCTTACATCGTTACAGCTTGTAGATCTTTCCGCTGCTCAAGACATCGAAGCAGGCGACGGTACAACCTCGGTCGTTGTCCTTGCTGGAAGCTTCCTCGGAGCCGCCGAAAAGATGCTGCAGAAAGGCATCCATCCCACTACCATCTCCGAAGCTTTCCTGAAAGCTTCTGCAAAAGCTGTCGAATATCTGACAGAGATTTCGACGCCTGTGGACTTGAATGATAAAGCGGCACTCTTGCGTGCAGCCAGTACCTCTCTGAACTCCAAGGTGTGAACTCAAGATTTTTCTGGCTCAGAATAATTATCATATGTTAGATCGTATCTCAATATTCCTCGACACTTGCTCCTATCGCAGTATCTGCTGTTACTCGTCTTGTTACCCCGACATCATCTAACGTCGACCTCCGAGATATCCGAATTGTAAAGAAGGTCGGAGGAACCATTGAAGACACAGAGCTAGTGGACGGTGTCGTCTTGAACCAAAATGTTGTTGTGTCTGCTGGAGGCCCTACAAGGATGGAGAAAGCCAAAATTGCCATCATCCAGTTTCAACTAAGTGCACCCAAACCAGATGTGAGTACTTTCCCTCTCTCGATTCTCAACGTCTTACACCATCTCAGATGGACAACACAGTCGTGATAAATGACTATCGCCAGATGGATAAAGTAATCAAGGAAGGCCGTCAATACATTCTCAACCTCTGCAAACGCATCAAAAAGGCCAATTGCAACGTTCTCCTCATTCAAAAATCAATTCTTCGCGATGCGGTTGATGACGTCTCCCTGAATTTTCTCAAACGCCTCAGCATCCTTGTGGTGAAAGACGTTGAACGTGACGAAATTGATTTCTTGTCGAAGAGCTTCGGCTGCAGACCTATTGCTGATATTGAAGGATTTACAGAAGACAAGCTTGGATACGCCGATCTAGTTGAGGAGACAAGTGAATCGGGTGTCAAGGTTGTCAAAATTACGGGTATCAAGAACAGGGGGAGAACCGTCAGTGTCCTTGCAATGGGTACTAATAATCTTGTTGTGGAAGAATGTGAACGCAGTTTGCATGATGCCCTTTGTGTCGTTCGTTGCCTTGTGAAGAAGCGGTCAGTCCATAAAAGTGCTGGCTTCTTTATTTACCTAGCTTGCTTGATTAGTGCTCTTATTGGAGGCGGTGGTGCACCTGAAATTCATGTGTCTCGGTTGCTTTCGCAGTATGCTCAGACCCTAAAGGGAATGGAGGCCTACTGCATCCAGGCCTATGCAGAAGCTCTTGAAGTTATCCCCACTACATTGGCCGAAAATGCCGGCCTAAATCCTATCGCCATCGTGACAGAGCTTCGAAACCGCCATGCTCTTGGGGAACGCAATGCGGGGATCAACGTCCGCAAAGTCGGTGGCTTATTTTTTCGTATTGATCGTACATACTCATCTAGTCAATACAGGGATTGATTTCAGATATTCTGGAAGAAGATGTAGTACAGCCGCTTCTCGTCTTGACAAGTGCTTTTGAGCTTGCGATTGAGACCGTTTGCCTGTTACTGAAGATCGATGACTATGTACAATCGAGATAAATGGTATGTTTTACGAGCACTAGAATGGAGTCATAGTTTAGATGCATAGCTCAGTGGTCAAGAAAAAAGAATCGTTTTTATCTTCACATTGGATGACTTATGGGCAAACTGGAAAAGTCTGAGTACCCAGATTGTCCCAGAATGCTTCATGCCAAGATGCTGGACCTGGATTTTGAATTTAGAGCTCCCCCAGACCCAGACTTTTCTAGATACCATGATCTGGCAAATTGCCAGAATTTCTATACTTTATTTTGTCTTGACGGCGTCCAGTGACAAATATATTTCGCTGACAATTATGGAATGTCAAGTTTATTATTGATTACAAGTTGACTGTATACTGTTAAAGAAGTGTTGATTGCGCTTTAGGACATCGATGTATTTAGTTATCCTATCCCGCACGGAAAATGGTTGAAGATTGCATTCGAGTGGCAGAGAAGGAACGCAAAACTTCTAATGTTGTTGAAGGGGACGATCCTAGAAATGATGCAACAAATTATATCCATGGTAGTGGTACCAGGTGGGTATTTTACATCCGAGTCGGTGGATAATTTGTTGAAGTTGCAACCGGTGGTTTAGTTATACCTAATTTTGGCCAACGGTCTTTCACCCCTGGTAGTCTGATTGGGATAAAATCTCCTGGTGGTCTCTTTAGTGCAGCTGACAATAAGCGATCTCGGATGGAAGTTTCCAAGCGGCAGCCGACAGACGGCGAATAACTTCGTCAGGACCCTTCGCTGAACCCTTCAGAGCTCATTCTATGGCATCCCACTCACCCGAAGCATGACAAGCGGATGATAGCTATCCTCCAAGTCCTCTGCCTTCTGTTCTTCTGCTCCATCTGCAACCGGTCAGAGCAGGATCAACACCGAACCCAATGATGCCTCTTCTTCCTATTGTGATACCATCGTCGCCTTCAACTGTATGATAATATGATGCAAGTGGATGAGACTTGTCGTTTGAGGAGGGTGACTGGCGTTGTTCATTCTTCGGTGTCAAATTTCAACTAAAGCCATCTCGTCGTCAAAGAGGCCCCCAATGCAGTCAAAAAGGTCCCTACAACACGATGGTAGCTCTGGGACAACTCGGTTCATGCCAAACTTTGTTCTCAGACACGTTGGTCATATCAAACGTCCAAACATCCATGAGGTGCAACTCGGATGCATCTATGATTGACCCGAATTCCTTTATTGCTCCACGAAACGGATCTGCTACGCTGTTCAGGGACTTCCTCTTTTCATCCTGAAGACGAGACACGACTGCTTGCATGTTGCACAAACAGTTTGCTCTTCAAGCACGCAATTCTCGCCATCAATGCCAAAAATATCGCCGCTTGTACTTACTACAACAAGAACTACTTTAAGATTCATCACATAACCTTTCGTGGCTCATAGGGAAGAAAGATTGTGTCCAGCTTCATTTTATATATATATCAACATCTGTATATATAGTATGCGGTTAATCTGTAATGGAGAGGATAACCATATATGGTATAGCACTATCAGGAAAGTATCCATCTAACTCGATAACTCTGGAAGCCTTCCTGAGATACCCTGATATTTGAAACTCATGCTCGGCGCAGACCACTCCAAGAAAATCTGTGACCTCATATTTTCTGACTAAGGGAAGTCATCCAATTTATACTTGGCTAGCCAGTACTGAAAATTCTCCCAGATCTCCGACAATCACACTTCCCAAAAAAAGAGATTATGTGGCGTATTTAGCAGTGTCTGGAAGTAAACTACTGGAGCTTAAAAGTTTATTCTTCCAGCACTTCCCTTTAAGATATGTCAGCTTGGACACCACCTCTGATGAAGATGACTGCAGCCTGATGACAGCAGGTTCAATAAAGTTCCCTAGGCAGAAGAAAAAATAGTGTCGTGGTAGTACAGATTGCATCGGTATTAATTCTAAGTTAAAATGAATACCCCAGTAACAGGGAAAGTCAAGGGGTGGTTAAAGATGTAAACCCAACGATATGATCTTTGGGATGGCAACTGAGGACTAGCATAGCAGGGTGAACAGTGAGGTTGCCGAACTTGATTAGAGCAAATGGTCGAGTTATATCAACCATATTGAAGTGTGTTCGTGCGTTTCATCTACTTGTCCTCACGCGTCCGGTGCGGTGATGGTGGAAGGTTGTCGATGTAAAGAGCAGTCATGTCGAAGAGTGTCCAAAGAAGACCGTGCGTGGTAATGCTCCGCAGTGCACTAACGCCTAAGCCACGGTACAATCTTCCAATCCCCGCGAACAAAGGTCTGGGATTAGTTGGATCAGGACCTACAGGGATCAGAAGGGGATATATTGATATTTGAACGAAGTTCACTTACCACGTACTAATCTATGCAGAGTTTCGAGGGGACCTCGATACTTCTCACCAGCTAGAGCTCGCTGCTGAATTTTTGTTTTCACTCTACACAGAAAAAATCAATTCGAGATAAAAGCTGGGGAACATCACTCACACGTCCAAGGGATAGATGAGAGCCCAAGAAGTAACCTGACCGTAAATATAGTTGATAGGAACACTAAAAACAGAAAGAGCAACCATACACCTGAAATAGAACCACAGACAAAAGGAACCAGTGAAGGATGCACGGGGAACCATGAGGGCGTAGGTCCCTGTTCACCAGACCTACTTCGACCAAGCATATGACGCATTCCATCGTATTCCAAAAAATATAGCGCTGTGCCTGCTGTGTCACGTACTGTGAAACTCCAACATCAGCCGACTGTCATCAAACATAGGCAAGACATCAAACTCGGAAAGCGATGACGCACTGAAATGGAGCCTAAAGCCGGTGTACAGCCCACACAGTCCGTTCGTCCTAAAAATCTCCCGAACAGCTTCCACAGTGCCAGGTGGTCGGACGAGGGTGATACCCTTTGAATGGGCGATGCTATATTCTAGCTGTCGTCGGACCTGCATGAAACCAGACAGACATTCATTGACGGATACTTCGCTGACAGTGAAAAATGAGAATAACCTTCACGAGCTCAAATGCTAAGATTAAGCAGGGTCAGAGCAGGCTTAAGAGCAGTAAATAACACTGAGACTTACGGGCACTTCCGAACGAAATTAGTGAACCAGACATGGCGCCACTGATACCACCGGTCAGACCCGCATCTACAATGTGAGGTCGACAGAAGTAGTTGTGTTCTGCGCAATATTCCTTTGTCCGTGAGTAGATTGTAAAACTAGAAGCACCTGGTTATCAGCGTTCATAGCTGCTCTAACGGGTGTTGCTGCCGATAGGGGACACTCACGGACGAATGAGATGGTCATCAGGGGTATCCAAAGGCCTCGATAGAAACCCACGATACCCTCCTCTTTATA
>Ga0153947_1000815_pt1 | contig 15109 bp, 10 predicted proteins | sample TSNJ031MetaG_FD_104697 | JGI IMG/M metagenome (GOLD analysis project Ga0153947, IMG submission 104697) | Attine ant fungus gardens microbial communities from New Jersey, USA - TSNJ031 MetaG | ecosystem: Host-associated > Fungi > Mycelium > Unclassified | place: USA: New Jersey, Wharton State... | reverse complement strand
GGTTTGCCGTAGGATTGAGGCAGACAAGGCCTTTGGTCGATGGTAGAATAATATTGAAAGATCCCCTGCAAAGGAAGTGTTGGAATGTATTATTTAGGCATGGATGCCGGAGGCACAAAAACATTGGCGGTGATTTGCGACCAGGATGGCCATGAAGTGGCCCGAGGAACAGCCGGAGGCGGCAATCACCAGGTCAACCGGCGGCAAGCAGAGGAGAGTATTCATCTGGCGGTGGACCGGGCATTAAATAGTGCCGGTTTGGTGAAAGAGCAAATTACGGCTGCCGTTTACGGCTTGGCGGGCGCCGACCGGGAAACGGATTTTAAGATTCTCCGCCCTATGCTGGCTGGGGTGGGGATTGAAAAGCACGACATTGTCTGTGACACCGTGGTGGCCCTCCGGGCCGGAACCCATCAACCGGACGGCATCGTCTGCATCTGTGGCACCGGTACCAACTGCCTTGGCGTCAACAGCCGCAAAGAGGTCTATCAATGCGGCGGCTTTAGCTACGCCTTTGGCGATTGGGGTGGGGGAGGCAGTCTGGCGGTGGAGGTATTTCGCAGCGTCATGCGCCAATGGGACGGTCGCGGCACCCCCACCCTCCTCACCCGGCTGATGTTGGAGCATATGGGGTATGAGACCGTTCAGGCAGTGTACGACGACTATCTGGATCAAGAGCTGCATCCCCCCAGAGACTTGGCCCAGTTATTGTTTCAGGCTGCCGGGCAGTATGATCCCGTGGCCCTGGACATTCTCAAAAAGCAGGGCGAGGAGCTGGGCCTTGCGGCCCAAGCGGTGGCCCGAAGATTGGGAATGGAGGGGGATGCTTTCGATGTGGTGCTGGCGGGAAGCGTGGTGACCCGCGGAGATCAGGCAGGACACCATATCCGTCCCCACATTGCCGCCCGGTTGCATAAAACCGCGCCTAAAGCACGGCTGGTGACATTGCATACGGAGCCGGCTATGGGCGGGCTGTTGCTGGCTATGGAATTGGATGGAATCGTTGTAGGGGATTATGTGTACGCAAATATGGAGAAGACATTGAAAATATCCTGATACCGCACAAGGAGGCAATGGTATGAAAAGTACAAAACAACTAAAATTGGTGGTTATTGGAGGGGGATCCTCCTATGTGCCGGAGCTCATTGAAGGCATTATCAATAACAATGCCACCTTTCCCGTGAGGGAGATCATCCTGGTGGATATTGAGGAAGGCCAAACCAAGATGGAGATTGTGGGCGCGTTGGCGGGGAGGATGATCGCCAAATCCGGCCTGCTCATCAGCCTTTCCACCACCCTGGACCGCAGGAGCGCGCTGCCAGGAGCGGACTTTGTCATCACCCAGCTTAGGGTAGGGCTTCTCAGGGCCCGGGAGTGGGATGAAACCATTGCGGTTAAATACAACATGATTGGACAGGAGACCACCGGTCCCGGCGGTATGATGAAGGGATTGCGCACAGTTCCGGTAATTTTGGATATCGCCCACGACATGGAGGAACTCTGCCCTGACGCATGGCTGATCAACTTCACCAATCCCGCCAGCATCGTCACCCAGGCACTGATCAAACACAGCAAAATCAAGGCCGTCGGTTTGTGCAACGCTCCCATAGGAGCTTATAAATGGCTGAGCAAGCTATATAACGTCCCCATAGAGAAGGTGTATTGTGAGTTTGTGGGCCTCAATCACTTCCATTGGATCAGCAGGATTACGGTTGACGGCGTGGATAAGATGGAGGAGCTGGTGGCCAATAAAGACGGCTATTCCGCCAAGAATGTGCCCCAATATGAGTGGAACGGCGCCCTGCTTTCCTCGTTAAAGGCCGTACCCTCCTACTACTTAAAGTATTTTTACCTCCAAAGTGAGATGCTGAAACAAGCTAAGGATGATATTGCCCAAGGGAAAATTCGTGCCCAAGTGGTGCAGCGGATTGAGAGTAAGCTGTTTGAATTATATAAGGATGAAAACCTGGCCGAAAAGCCTAAACAGTTGGAGGAGCGCGGCGGTGCTTACTACTCAGAGGCAGCTGTTGGGCTGATGAACTCCATCTATAACGAAAAGGGAGATATCCAGGCGGTCAATGTCGCCAATAAAGGCACTCTGGATTTCCTGGAGGACAATGACTCCATTGAGGTCAACTGTGTTATTGGCGGGGAAGGTCCTAAAAATGTGCCGGTAACGGTGATTCCGCCGGGAGTAAAGGGACTGATCGCGTCGGTCAAAGCCTATGAGCGGATAGCAGTGGAGGCGGCCGTGGAGGGCAGCCGGGAAAAGGCGTTGCTGGCCTTGTCTCTCCATCCGTTGGTCTACTCGGTCAATGACGCGGAAAAGATGCTGGATGAGATGCTGGAAACCAATAAAAAATATTTGCCCAGATTCTTTAAATAAAACGGAAGAAGTGATGAGGTAGTTGCCTCATCACTTTTTGCCATGTTGAGCGGAGTGATTGTTTTCTTTTCGGCAGTGGCCGGAGGGCTGGGGAAATAATAATGTATAAGGGGTTGATTGAATTTGATGTACGGCGATATTCTGGGGAAACGCGTCACCATTGTTGTAGACCGTCCCATGGGCTCCGTTCACCCCAGCCATGCCGATATGGTTTACCCCGTCAACTACGGTTATGTCCAAGATATATTGGGTGGGGATGGGGAGGAACAAGATGTATATCTCCTGGGGGTGGATCAGCCGGTGGAGCGGTCGGACGGGGTGGTGATCGCGGTGATCCGCCGCTTGAATGATGTGGAGGACAAGTGGGTGGCGGCTCCGGAGGGAATGAGCTTCACTGACGAGGAAATAATGCACCAAACCCATTTTCAAGAGCGGTATTTCCAGATTCAAATTTATTGCGCCGGTTATTGAGGCATACGAACCTTCAATCAACGTATAAATAAAATTTCTTAAAATCATGCGGATCAGGCACCAACAGAATTTTTTTTATTGCGGATTTAAACGAAGAGTAGTATCAGATGTGTGACCTTCCGAAAGCAGTGTGGATGATTTCGATGTAGGCAGGCCATAAAAAGAACAGGTTTGAAATATAATTTAAAGTACACCCCACAAGTTTCAGTATATCTACTGATTAACTTATGGGGTGTACTTCAATTAGGTTGCTCCACCTATTTTTATGCTCCTACATTTTATGCTTAATTCTTATTTCCGGCCTCCGTTAAACCCATACGGATATATTGCTCCGCCGGGGCGTCATTCTCCTTCATATGGCGAATAATTTCCTTACGGAAATAAGCTTCCTTTTCCTCATTCTGACACGGCTTCTCCTGGTGGGGATCGCCAGCCAGGTCATAGAGGGCAGTTTTAAAATTATGGGAGCCGTCTGGAACATGGCCCATGAAATAATTATAATCCTCCGTCTTCACCAATGGACAGCCTTTGGTGAAGGAGAAGGGAGGGGCCATGGTGGCGTTCTGCAATTCCTCCACCGGATAGCGGCAGCGCATATGGGTGGTCATCAAGGTATAGTTGTACAAAGGCTTATTTACCTCGCCTGGCGCCAGGATATAGGTATAGCCGCCGTCGGTACAGGCGATCTGCGCGCCGTGGGCCCCGTAGATGCCGGTGGTGCGCACAGGCTTATTTTCCGCTATGGCATCCCGCAAGGGCTTGCCCAGCATATCCTTGGAAATGGGGAGGCCAAAGAATTCCAATACGGTGGGAGCCAGATCTATGGTCTGTACCAGGCAGTCGCAACGGCCCTGCCGGCGGCAGCGCGGGTCCCAAATAAATAGGGGAGTGTGAGCTACCTCTTCCAGCAGGTTTACCGAATTTGTCTTAGCCCACCAGTCATGTTCACCCAGGAAAAATCCGTGATCGGTGTTGACAATCAGCAGGGTGTCCTCCCACAAATCGTAGGCGTCCATCCGGTCCAAGATTTTGCCTAAGTTCCGGTCGCACATGGTGACCAAAGCGGCGTACATATTCCGCACATGCTCCACATAGGAACGTTCCTCATCAGAAACCTGGCGGTAAGGGGGCCAATCAAAGAGAGGACCGTCATATTCCGCGGCTTTTTCATATAGCTCCCGGTATTGGGGCATGGCATAGAAGGGTTCGTGAGGATCAAAGGTTTCCACATGAAGGAACCACTGGTCCGCCCCGTGGTTTTTGTCAATAAATTCAACCCCGTTTTTAAAGGTCAGGGTTTGGGGCTGCACATCCTCGCTTTGGAGGTAGGTGCGGTTAACAACATCCTGGCGCCATGATTGGCCCAGATGCTCTGGGATTTCAACATCCCCTACGACGCCTTTCCAGGGATCCCCCTCCTGTCCGCGCTCGCATTCCCAGCTGCTGTACCGGGTGTGGTAGGTACAGCCGCCATCCTCCCAGTAATGGCCGTGATCGCTGGTGAGATGGGAGTATATCCCGTTTTGCTTGAGCAGCTCCGGCATGGAATCATCAAAGGGTTCCATAGGGCCCCAGCTCCTGTGCAGGAAGTTGTGGCGTCCAGTGTGGAGTTCACGGCGGGCGGGCATACAGGGCAAGCTGCCCACATAGCTTTTGTCAAAGACGACACATCTTTCCGCCAAACGGTCAAAGTTGGGGGTTTTGACCCATCCGTTGCCGTAAGCCGGAAGAAAATGCCGGTTGAGGGAATCGTAGGTAACCATTATTGCTTTCAAAAGAATCGGACTCCTTTCTACATTAAAAAACGTATTTAGAATCCGTGTGTTTTCCTTTACATCTTACACTATTTTCCTTCTTCCGTCTAGGCCCTATCGAAAATCATTTTATACGAATCTTGGGTTAAAGTGTAAATAAAATTTCTTAAAACCGCGCGGATTAGGCCGCAACAGAAATTTAATTTATTGCGGATTAATACGAAGATTCGTATTAAGCGCTACCGTCCCAGAATCATCAGGCTGACCGGCTCCACATAAATCTGGCTGGCGGCAGCATAAAGGGGTTGAGCGGAGGCTCTATATTTATCCGCGTAAATTTGATAATCATTGATGCACATCTGGTTGGGGGCTTGCCCAAAGTGGTAAATGAATCCATGTGTGGTTGGGTTGAAGATGACCAGCAATTCACAAAGGGCATCTCCACAGCCGGTACCATCAATGGCGAAGATCACACGGTTGGCGTCCTGGGCCGGCAAAAAGCGCACACATTCCCTGACGGTTTCACCCTCAGGAATGCGCAGGGCGGGATGCTCCCTGCGGAAGGCTATAAGCCCCTGAAAATATTCAAACAATTCTTTGTTCTTCCGCTTCAAGGACCAGTCAATGTGGTTGATCCAATCGGGGGAGTTGTAGCTGTCATGGGCATACTGGCCGTTGCCCAAGGGCTTTGAACGCATAAATTCTTCTCCGCCCATTATGAAAGGGATGCCCTGAGCGGTCATCACCATGCCCATACAGAGCTTGTACATCGCCATAAGCTCCGCCTCCCCGGCCCAGGCGGCGCTGTATCTCAGCTTGTCGTGCAGGGTGTAGTTGTCGTGGGCGGAGAAGTAGTTGACTGTATGGGTAGGATGTATGGCAAAAGAGCTCATATCGCCGGTGTAGAAAACATCTGGATGGGGAATCTGGCCCACCACGCCCGCCTCTATACTTTCGGAGTATCCCGCATCCTGATAAGGGTCTCTGCCCTGAACCACATAGCCCGGCTGGTCCGCCAGAAAGGTGTTTCCTTTAATGACGTCCCGGTATTCATCGTTGAAAAAAGCAATGGGGCCGCTTAACTTGAAGGCGTTGTGTTTTGTGCTTTGCTTCTCGTTGGGCAGTGGCGTATCCCCGGCGGTCCAGCCTTCGCCGTACACCAACAGGCCGGGATGAATCTCATCCAGCCGCCGCCGGATCATATTCATAGTATCCACGTCAATCAGGCCCATAAGGTCAAAGCGGAAACCATCCACACCGTATTCCCTCACCCAGTATTCCACCGAATCCAAAATCAGCTTGCGCACCATGGCATTCTCCGTGCACAGTTCATTGCCGCAGCCGGAGCCGTTGGAAAATTGGCCTGTCTCTGTATGCCGGTAATAATAATCCGGCATGATTAGGTTTAGGTTACTGTCCTCTGTCAGGCAGGTGTGGTTGTAGACCACATCCAGCACCACCCCAATGCCCCGCCCGTGCAGCGCCTGTACCAGCTGTTTGAATTCATAAATCCGCAGAGCCCCGTCGGAGGCGTCGCAGGAGTACCCGCCCTCTAAGCAAAAATAGCTGTGAGGATCATAACCCCAATTGTATTGATTGGTGTCGAAGTGGGACTCATCCACTGTGTAAAAGTCCATAACGGGGAGTAAATGCACATGGGTGATCCCCAACTCCGCCAGATGGTCCAGCCCAGTTTTCTCCCCTTCTGGGGAGCGGGTACCCGGCTGTATAAAGCCGGTATACCGGCCGTGCTTGGCGGGATCGACGCCGCTGTTTTCCCAGATGGTAAAGTCCCGGATATGGGCCTCGTATATAACGGCGTCGGTGGGGTGCTGGACCCCTATATGAGCGCTTGGGTTAAATCCTTGAGGATTGGTGAGGGATAGGTTGACCACCATGCTTTTATTGCCGTTAATACCGCAGGCTTTGGCGTAAGGATCGGTACAGGTGTGGGAAAAAGCATTCCCTTCCCCCTCAAAATCCAGAGTATAGGTGTAGTAGACCCCGTGGAGGTCCTCATGGAGCGCCGTCTCATGGATACCCTTATGCATGGCGGTGGTTCCCAAAATGCGGAAGGGAGTATCCTCTCCTTTGCGGTAAAGGTTAACCACTGCCCGCCGGGCAAGGGGCGACCACACCCGAAAGGAGGTAGTAGCGCCGTCGCAAAAGCTTCCCAAAGGGCCGTCATAGGTGAATTTTTGGGAAAAGGAATCGCTGCCCAAGAGGGATGTTTTCCATCTCGCCCGCACCCAGTCCCGGTCGCCGTAGTATATCCGTATTTCCTGCGATAGGTCCAGATCCTCCAGTAATTTAATGTCTCCGCCGCGGTGGTCGTCGTGGAGGTTAACGGAGTGGCCCATCAGCCGGTCCTGGCCTTGGGTGATAAAAAAACCGGTTTTATTGTCCTCATATATATAATCATGGCTCCGAAAGAGTACTGAATTCATGTCGTTTATAATTGCAAAATCAAATCGCATAGTTTATCAAATCCCTTCCTAAGCATCCATTTGGCATAAAGAGAGATCAGAGCATAACCCTACTCTGATCTCATTATAATACTTATTATAGTATAATTTGGTGGATTTGGCAACCCACTCATATTGGTATCCTGGTTGGTAATAAACAGATAGCCCTTATTTTTGGTTTTTGCGGGTTTATTTATCAAGCATGAAGGGAAAATTTATCTTGACGGTGGGAGGTGGGACTGCTATAATAAAGGCGGTTCCCAGAAATATTTTGAACCGAAAGGAGATATGTTTGATGATAGTGGAAAAGGTGACAAGCGTATAACTGAATAGGAAGCGCAGGTAGGTTTATCTGCGCGGAAAGCATTCCTGGGCAAAAGGCGTTTGATAATGGATTTTGCGGCCGGTTTGGGCCGTTTTTTTTATTTCCATCAAGAAAAGCTCCCGCTAAGGAGCTTTTCTTGATGGAATTTTTATGCCCTTTTCCGGGAAACAGCATTGAAAAACCTGCGGGAATTGCAGTGGAGGGATGCAAACGGTTTATGTCTAAAGGCTTTTTTGAAAAGAGCTGAAATAAGGTAGGGGGAATGACTGCTAGGTTATTCCACGCCCATCAATATTTGTTTCGAACGATTTCAAAAGCTACTTCAAGTTAAAATATAAGGGAGGAATACGACCATTTTGATCAATTACAATGAGAAGCTCAAAGACGGGCTTCACTTGGCTAGAATTACTGCGGAGCACAAGTCTCAATACCTAACCTCTCTCCCAGAGGGAGAAGAAATTCCGGCTCAGCTTTCAGGGCATTACCGCTATGTGGAGGCCGAAGAGTTGGGGTTTCCCACTGTGGGGGATTATGTGGGTATACAACGGGTGGATGAGAGTCTGGCACTGATTCAGCAGCTCTTGCCCAGGACCACCCTTTTTTACCGTATGGATGACTTTACTTCTACCAAACAACCTATGGCAGCCAATTTTGACACTCTGTTTCTGTGCATGGCCCTGAATCAAGATTACAACATCCGGCGTCTCCAGCGCTATTTGATCATGGCGGAGGAGAGCAAGGCGGAGTATGTGGTGGTATTGACCAAGGCGGACCTAAGCGAAACGGCGGAGGAGCAGCAGAGGGAATGTGAAGCTGTCACCAAGGCGCCGGTCTATGCTGTCAGTACCGTCACCGGTGAGGGACTGGAAACCCTGCGCCCGTATTTGGGCGAGGATATGACCATAGTGGCGGTGGGTTCCTCCGGTGTGGGTAAATCTACCTTGGTCAATACACTGGCGGGGGAGGAGCTGATGAAAACTTCGGCTGTGCGGGAATATGACGGAAAGGGCCGGCATACCACTGTCCACCGCCAGCTGTTTCGGCTGCCCACCGGGGCTTATTACCTGGATACCCCAGGCGTCCGCTCCGTGGGACTGGTGGAGGCCGGGGAGGCCATATCGGATCTGTACAGTGATATAGAGGCCCTCCAAAAACAGTGCCGCTTTTCCGACTGTACCCACACCAATGAGCCTGGCTGCGCCATCAGGCGGGCCATCCAGGAGGGGATCATAAGCTCCGGCGACATCAAGCAGTTCGAAAAGCTAAAACGGGAGGCCTTGCGCATAGAGAACAAATATGAATATCACAAGGCCATGGCGAAAAAATTTGGGAAGGGTAGGAAGCACAATAAGGGGCCGGTATATTAATGTTGACGGATAAGCGTTGATAAAAGTCCGTTCCCATCTCTAAGGCAGGATATGGGCCTGGGTACAGGACCAATGTAGTACCGGTTGGCAGTTGATGTGAATAACGCAAATGCGTGAAAGAAGGAAGTTCCTTGCCGGGGCTTCCTTCTCTTGTTGAAAAAATGAAACGGGATCGTTGACGGGTCAAAATTCTTGATCACGATGAATAGCATAATAATTATCAGATGAATTCTAAATGGTTTCTGTCATAGCAGTTAAAAGAGGGGGATAACGGCATTCCGGCGCCGTTATCCCCCCTTTGCATAAACCTGCGGTAGCGAATAACCTCTTTTTTGCCTTCGCCAACAGCCCCATACTATTTTAGAAGTCATCGTGGAACATATTGGATTTTGGCGAACGCTGTTGTTTTTTCTTAGCGGCCTGGCGCTTGGCGGCCCGTATTTTGCGGGCCCGGTTGAGATTGATCTGCCTGATCACTAGCAGAATAACTGCCAGGCAGATCAAGATCAGCACAAGGCTCAAGAGAAACGTGATGAATCCGCCCAGGAAATTGGAATTTTGGGAGGATTCCATCGCCACCAAATTTACATGAGTTAGATCAGGATACCCAATAACGTATGCTTGTCCCATAATATCGCCTTTTTCCACCTCTTTGGCCACATTGGCATACCGGAAGCAAAACAGGGTAATATCCGATTCCGTAACACCGCTGGGTAAAAAGCTGGAGAGGCTTTGTTCCAACCCCACAGAGACCTCCGTCTTATCAAAATCGCCCCTCAGCGGCATCTTAAAAATGACCCCTCCCTGGGGAATAGCTGCCTTCATAGTGTTGCTGTAGGCCCATTCATAGATTTTGGTGGTATCCAGATAAGCGTGTAATTCATCGGAGGTGCCGGGCTTTTCATTTAACCCGGACGTAGAGGAAGAGGTGCCGGAGGACGAGCTGCTGGAAGAACTCGAGGCATCCTCCTCAGGCTTGGATGAGGAATTTTCCTCCGGCGTACTGGAGGAAGGATCTGGCTCGTTGCCGTCATCTTCATCCTCTTGCACATCATCAGTTTGTTGGGATTTGGGAATGCGGACTTTGATTTCGGAATAGTCCGATCCGGTATAGGGGGCGCGCAGCGTGACCAAAATATAGGTCATATTGTCCTTTTCGGCTAAACTGATTAAGCAATCCCCCGCGTTTTCCGTACTGGTATATTTTAGTGCCTGGGCATAGCTGCAATAATAGCCGTAATTGCTGCTGTCCGACCGGATCAACAGGTTTGTGTTGGTGACAGTATATTCATTTTGTCCTGAACGCGCATCAATGGTATACTCCAACCGGTTGGCGATGGAGATGAGCTCCCGGCAATTATTGTAGATATACCGCGCCAAAAGAAACATATCTTGGGCTGTAGTGGCTTGCTGGTCGATAACCAGGCCATTGGGATCCATGAATTTAGTGCTTTTCATCCCAATTTCGGAGGCCTTGGCGTTCATTTTGGCCACAAAGGCCGGGATTTCGCCCTCCCCAAAATGCTGGGCCAAAAGATTGGCAGCGTCATGTGCGTCGCCTATCAACATTGCGGAGAGAAGGTCGCGCACCGTATAGGTCTCATCCTCATACATGTCAATATTGTGCAGCGCCTTGCCGGATATATCCTTAAAGGTGTAGTCATTGGATTTGATTTCAAGATCCAGGCTGCTGGCGGCCTCATAGGCCACTACAGCGGTCATCAAATGAACCAGGGAGCCGGGCCTCATATGGGTATCAATGCCAGCGCCATAAATCTGCATATCCAAATCCAAGTTGTAGAGGTACACCGCCGTGCTCCCAACTTCAATCTGAGGTTCGCGGTTATAGGGCTCCTGCTTTTTGCTGCAACCGGATAGCAGGGATAGTATCATTGAGAAGACAAGAAGAAAGGATATGAGTTTTTTCACTAATATTGCCTCCTTATGAATTTTACTCAACAAAATAATTTATTTCATGATAACATATTTCATGAAAAAATAACATGACAACCTATAAATTACAATAATTTGCCCTTTATCACATAAATTCGACGTCGTTTTTTGTGCAGATTCATAAAAATAACGTGAATTATATATAAAAATTTACAATAGCCTGTCTTGTTTTTTACATGCTTTATGGAATATAATAAAGAGGTCAGTTAACAATTACACAGGAGTTGAAGCTTTTGGCTAAAAAATCTAAATCTATGGGCAATGCCACCGTATATGCCATTGTCTTTATTATAACATTTACAGCCTCAATTTTCGTCAGTTATTTTCTGGTATCCTCTAACCCAAATATATTGTCCACTTTAGCAAAATTACTTCCAAGAGGCAATGTAGCTCCAAAAACTTCCAGCTTAGCTTCAAGCGGGGATGCGGAGATGGTAAAAGCAGATAATATTGACGGCTCCCTGGTGAACCAAGCCCTTTTAGGACTGCCCATTCCGGAAAGCGAATTGGTATCCACCACTTTTTTTAAGGATACCTTATTTGTCGGTGACTCCCTCACATTGGGCCTTAAAAATTATGGCGTCATGTCCTTTAACAATGTTGTAGCCTATGACGGCATTGATATTGATGGCGTCATGAACCGGCCGGTATTTGAAACTGAGGAAGGCTACGCCACTGTGTTGGAAGCTATGCGGGATTACAACCCCAAACAGATCTATATTATGCTGGGCACAAACAGCATCCAATATACCGCTGTGGACCTGATGATCTCCCAATATACCCAGCTTATTGAGATGGTTCAAAAACAGCATCCCGGCAGCGTTATCTTTATGCAGTCCATCCTTCCAGTGGGGTATAGCTATGAGTTAAATAACCCCCTGCACAGCAATGAGAAGATTGATCAGGTCAATGAACAATTGCTGGAATTGTGCGCTGATTACGAGGTTTATTATCTGGACGTGGCCTCCGCGTTCAAGGATGAGAACGGTTATCTCAATTCCATATACAGTCCTAACGATGGGCTCCACCTCTCTGCAACCGGTTACGACGCGTGGGTGGAGTATTTGCGGACGCATACAGTATCTTGACCCATTTGCTTTTTTTGGTCCATCATGATGTGATGGACTTTTTTGGTAACATTGAGAATGCCGTTATATACAAAGCTGGCTGAATATGACGGTGGCGGAGCCTGCCAAGGTGTGTCGGGTTAATCCTGGGTATGGCAGTGACAGCGCCAGCGCCTATAGTTGGATACGGGGAATTGGCATCGGAATGCCAGTGACCGTGGCGTGTACAGCCATTAACGTGATGGCTTATGGGCGGCGCAAAAATAAGGCAGGGTACCTGAGGACACAGATACCCTGCCTTATTTTTCTTTTTTTATGGGATGATTTTTTTATATTGAACTCAAAAGATTTTACATATTATATCATCCCAGACCCAGTAAATGAACAACAGCAGTAAAGATGAAGCAGACGGCCATGCCTATTACTGTCGGGATGGCAACAGATACTATTGTCCATTTGAGGCTGCCGGTCTCCTTCTTTATGGTTAAACAAGTGGTTGAACAAGGCCAATGAATCAGGCAGAACAGCATGGTTGATACGGCCGTCACCCAAGTCCAGCCATTTGCGACCAATAGCTCCCGCAATGCCGCCAAGCTGTTTAATTCCAATATAGAACCGGTGGACAAATAGGCCATAATGATAATCGGGACAACGATTTCATTTGCCGGGAATCCAAGGATAAACGCAAGCAGGATGACGCCGTCCATCCCCAAAAGCTTCGCAAGGGGATCCAGGAAAGCGGCGCAATGGGAAAGTAAGGTTATATTTCCTACCGTCACATTTGCCAAAACCCAGATGATAAGTCCGGCCGGCGCGGCGACGGCGGCCGCCCTGCCAAGGACAAATAATGTCCGGTCAAAAATAGAGCGGACTATGACCTTGCCGATCTGGGGCGTGCGGTAGGGCGGCAGTTCCAAGGTAAAGGAAGAGGGTTCGCCTTTTAAAATAGTCTCTGATAGAAGGCGTGAACTCCAAAAGGTCAGCAGTACCCCCAGGACAATAACCCCTGTAAGGATTAAGGTGGATAGTAACGACCCGAAAGCGCCCCCCGACACCCCCACGAAAAACATGGAAATAATGGCTATCAGTGTGGGAAACCGTCCGTTACAAGGCACGAAATTATTGGTTAGGATGGCGATTAGCCGTTCCCTGGGGGAATCGATAATCCTGCATCCCGTCACTCCCGCGGCATTGCATCCAAACCCCATACACATTGTCAAAGCCTGTTTGCCGCAGGATTTTGCCTTTTTAAACTGATGATCCAGGTTAAAGGCTACCCTTGGCAGATAGCCGAAATCCTCCAGCAGTGTAAAAAGGGGAAAGAAAATTGCCATGGGGGGCAGCATTACGGATACGACCCAGGCCAGTACGCGGTACACGCCTAATACAAGTACGCCATGCACCCAATCGGGGGTTCCCAGCCACAAAAAGAAATCGGTAAGCCGGTCCTGTACCCAGAACAAGCCGTCTGCAAGAAGCTGGGAAGGCAGGTTGGCGCCGGAAAGCGTCAGCCACAATATACCGCATAGAAGCGCCAGCATAATGGGGATTCCAGTGTGCTTACTGGTGAGAATCCGGTCCAGCCTTCGGTCCCGATCCCGATTCTGGTTGCTACTAACGGAGATTGCAGAGCTAACGCTCCAAGAACAATTGCCACAGCTTTTACAGGAAGCCCCTGCACTTATAGCGACCTCTTCCGCTGAAAATACAATGCAGGATACAGCGATATCCTTAAGCTTATCCTGTGTGATATCCTCTTCCTCCAACACATGCTTAACCTGTTCCACGGAGGCGTGTACAGCGGCCTCGTCCGCCAAACTGCTCCCTAAATGCGCGTATATTTTATTGCGCAGGACTTCATCCCCTTCAAGAAGCCTCAACGCTAACCAAGTGCTGTTGAGTGAACCGCCAAGCTTTTTTTCGATTATTTCTACAAGTGGCGTTACCGCGTCGGTCACTGTCTGATTGTACCTGATTTTCCGGGGCTTGGGCCGGACCTTCCCTGTGCAGATATCTTCAACTTTTTGCATCAGTTGTTTTAGTCCCTTTCCGCTGCGGGCGCTGGTCCCCACAACCGGCACACCCAATTCCTCCTCCAACAATGAAAGATTGGTGACAATCCCTTTCTTTTTTGCTTCGTCCAACAAGTTTACACAGACAACCACATTGGGCGTAATCTCCATAACCTGCATAACCAGATTCAGGTTTCTTTCCAGGCATGTGGCGTCACAGACAACGACAGTCGCATCGGCTCCTCCAAAAAGGATAAAATCCCTGGCGATTTCTTCCTCGGTGGAATGTGCCATTATCGAATATGTACCAGGTAAATCAACTAAATGATAATCAGTACCTTGAAAATGGTGCTTGCCTTTCGCGCTTGCGACCGTTTTTCCCGGCCAATTGCCCGTATGCTGGTTCATGCCGGTTAAAGCGTTAAATACGGTGCTCTTTCCAACGTTTGGATTTCCCGCCAATGCGATTGTCCTATCGGATATGTTCTCTTTTATAAGCGTATCCATACTGCTTTTATTTGTTGAACGCATATTTTATCTACCCCTCCTTCACTTAACCGCGTCAGAGCACTAATACACCTTTTGCGTCCTCTGTACGCAATGCAATAACAGCACCGCGTATCCGATAGGCTATCGGATCTCCATAGGGGCTCTTCTGTACGCACTGAACCTGTGTTCCTTCAACAAGCCCCAGATCCTGCAGGCGCCTTTTAATACTGCCTTGATTTATTAATGATTTTACTTGAGCGCTTTCGCCCTCCTGTAAATTTGATAAATTACCTATTAACATAATTTTATTCCTCCGACTAAATAAATTTTTTGTTTCATATGAATTAAACGAGGGAAACTAAGTTTCCTACGACTAGTATATTCGTGTGTTGAGACGCAGGTTACTTATAGGAGGTTGAGGCACTGTGCAAAATAGTGATTTTTATACCATGAGAGGGTATAATCTTATGGAGCGCACGGAAATTTCCTACGCAATGGAAGATTATCTGGAAATGATCTACCGGCATGCGCGGGAAGGAAAATATATACGGGTTACGCAATTGGCTTTACTGCTTAACGTGCAGCCGCCTTCAGCGTCAAAGATGGCGTCGAAGCTCCGGGACAGCGGTATGGTTCATTTTGAACCTTATGGCGTCATTGAATTGACCAAACGCGGCGAAGAAATAGGCGCATATCTCTTACACCGGCATGAAGTGTTACATGGCCTGCTTTGCCGAATTAATTGTTCAGACAATGAGTTGGAACTGGTGGAAAAAATAGAGCACTTTTTTGATGATAACACAGTTAAAAATGTTGAGGC
>Ga0153947_1000814_pt1 | contig 15121 bp, 13 predicted proteins | sample TSNJ031MetaG_FD_104697 | JGI IMG/M metagenome (GOLD analysis project Ga0153947, IMG submission 104697) | Attine ant fungus gardens microbial communities from New Jersey, USA - TSNJ031 MetaG | ecosystem: Host-associated > Fungi > Mycelium > Unclassified | place: USA: New Jersey, Wharton State... | reverse complement strand
GGACCCACAATAGTGAAAATGGTGGAGGCCAAGGCAAAAATCATGACCAGGATAATTCGGCCTTTAAATTCTCCCAAGTGGCGCACCAGCTTGCGCAAGGCGCCTTTAAAATCCTTAGCCTTTTCGCCGGGCATCATAGCCATTGGGCCGCCGCCGGGCCGGGGGCCTCTCCGGCGGGGAGGGGCCATAGGAGTATTTTTGTCACTCATGCCAGATCCTCCTTTGAAAGCTGTGATACAGCAATGTCATAGTAGGTGGGACAGCTTTCCAGCAACTCCCTATGAGTACCCTTACCCACAACCTTGCCCTCATCCAGCACAATAATTTGCTCCGCGTCCATAATGGTGCTGATGCGCTGGGCCACAATCAGCACGGTGCTCCGGCCGGTTTTATTTTTCAGGGCTTTGCGCAGAGCCGCATCTGTTTTAAAATCCAGGGCGGAAAAGCTGTCGTCGAAAATATAAACGGGGGCGTTTTTGACCAATGCCCTGGCGATGGACAGCCGCTGCTTTTGGCCGCCGGAAACATTGGCGCCGCTTTCGGAGATGGGGCTGTCATAACCCTCCTCCCTGGTGGAAATGAATTCAGTAGCCTGGGCAATCTCGGCTGCCGTATCCATTTCCTGTTCGGTGGCGTCGGAGCGGCCATACTGCAGGTTGGAGGCGATGGTGCCGCTGAGCAGGCTGCCCTTTTGAGGGATATAACCAATTTGCTCCCTGAGATCATATTGGCTGACCTCACGAACGTCTATACCGTTAACTTTGACTGACCCCTGGATGACATCGTAGAGCCGTGGAATTAGGTTAATCAGAGTGGATTTGCCGCTGCCGGTGGAGCCAATAAAGGCGGTGGTTTCTCCCGGCCTTGCCACAAAGGAGATATTGTGGAGGACATTCTCCTCAGCGCCGCTATAGCCAAAGCTGACATTCTCAAATTCTACATACCCGATCTGGCGTTGGCTGAAGGATTTGGGATTCTCCGGATCGGTGATGGTGGGGTCGGTATACAGCACCTCCGCAATGCGGTTGGCCGAGACGACCGAGCGGGGCACCATAATAAACATCATAGCGATTGAAAGGAAGGACATGATCACCTGCATGCCGTATTGAATAAAGGCCATCATATCACCCACCTGCATGGCGGAATCGGCGATCTGGTGGCCGCCTACCCAGATGATGAGGCAGGAGATGCCGTTCATCACCAGCATCATCACAGGCATCATCACCGTCATGACCCGCTGCACAAACAGGTTGTTCCTGGTGAGATCCGTATTGGCCCGGTCGAACCGGTTTTCCTCAAAATCCTGTGTGCCGAAAGCCCGGACCACCATTAGGCCGTTGAGATTTTCACGGGCCACCAGATTGACCTTGTCAATTAGCCGCTGCATGATCTTAAACTTGGGCATGGCCACAAAGTACACCACCAGAATCAACCCCAAAAGAATGGCTACGGCGACCCCCAGAATCCAGGTCATGGAGGAGTTGGTGCGCAGCACCATAATGATGCCGCCGATGCCCAAAATGGGGGAATAAAAGATCATGCGTATGCCCATGATCACCAGCATCTGGACATTGTTGACGTCGTTGGTGGTGCGGGTAATGAGGGAGGAGGTGGAGAATTTGTCAAACTCCGCGAGGGAAAACCCTTCCACCTTGGCGAAAATATCCCGCCTGAGCCTGCGGCTGAGGCCAGCGCCAATCCGGGCGGAGATAAAGCCCACCACCACCGTGGCAGCTCCGCCGGCCAGGGCGATCAGCAGCATTATGATGCCGGTTTTAATGATGTAGTTTTGCTGGATTTTATCTGTGTCAATGCCCAGCTCTTCATAGAAAACCTTTGCCATAGCGGCCCCAGACTGGCTGCGCAGGCTGGGCTCCCTGGCGGCCGCGGCTTCCTGGGCCTGCCGCAAGGCTTCGTCCGGCATCATCTGGATGACGGGGATCAATTGGTAAAACGCATCCATGTCCAGGTCGATGTTGGTGATATCCACAGTGCTTTCGGCGGCTTCCCCGCCGCTTGAGGCCTGCATCTGTTTGGATAGCTCCAGTAAGGTAAATACAGCTTTGCCGAAACAATCATCCAACTCTTCCAAGATGCTGTTATCCACTTTATTTAATTGGTAATATGTAATTTCATCACCTGTATTTCCAGGGTCCCCCTGGGTCAAGGTATAGTTGGATTCTACAACGCGCCCGTCCTCCTGATTCATCAGCAGAGTCATCAAGGTAAATCCATCTTGGCTGATTTGTTCAGGGGCGCCGTGGGATATGCCGCCCTGCTGAATGCCCACGTTCACAATATCGGACATGTAGTTGGGCAAGTTCAGGTCGCTCATGGCCTGCACAAATAAAAACGCGATGGCGATGAGCAGCATGGGGATAAAAGGCTTGAGATACCCTTTAAGCTTGAGCATGTGTCTATCGTCCTTCCCAAATGTTTTAAAATCAAGTTGAATGAGCAGCTTTAGGATATTCTTTGCTGCTACTGCATGTTTTCTGAGGGATTTTTATATGCGCCTGTTTTTATATAAAGCAGTCCCTTTTGAAAGCGCTGTTCGACCGCCTCGGTAGGTTCCGCGCCCCGAAGGAGTTCCAACAAAGCCCGCCTAGTGACGTAGACCAGCAGGTCTACAACAATTTCAAAATCACCTTCCTCCGTCAGCTTCAAATTATCTGTGTTACAGCATTGGACGAGTTTGTTAAAATTCAGCAGAAAATTTTTTTTATCCTCTGAGGTAAAGCCGTACCCGTCCCCAGTATCGGTCATAAAAGAAGCGATTATCGCATTCCGGATGATGGCAAACTTTTTACAAAGAGCCGCGTCCTCCGTCATGTAGTGGAAAACATCCTGAAAGGCGGTGAAAATGTCTCCGCCGCAGCCTTGCATCGAGTCATATAAAATACTGGATATCTTTTCCTGGTCCGAGCTTAGAATATGGCGAAGAAGGTCCTTCTTATCCTCAAAATACATGTAGAAGCTTCCCCGGGAGATCCCGGCCTGTTGGATGATCTTGTTGATGGAGGCCTTGTCAAAGGTGACCCGGGAAAATTCCCGCTCCGCCGCGGACAGCAAGCGCTCTTTTTTGTCCTCAGGCAGGTTGAAAAAGGTTGAGGAAGGCATCTGGTTTCCCCCTCTCTATTCAGGATGCCGCATTCATATGTGGGTGCCAGAGCGGTTTTTAGAAAGCATTCGATAAAGGTGAAGTGAGCAAAGGTAGGTTACAGTGTGGTTTCTTCAAATTGAATTCGTTGTTTTATTGAGCTAAATTGGATGGCGTTTAAGAATATGACAAGGTGTCACATATAAGAAATTATATAGAACACCTTGCCATATGTCAATTTAGTTTTCAGAAAATTCACTAATTAGTACCAGTACATCCATATATGGCCTTTACCGGCTTAAGAGTTTTGGTTTGGTCAACAGGAGTTGTGTTTGTTTTTTGCCACCATTTATGCTATGATGGGGACAAAATAGACAGGAGGGGAGCAATGAATATTCTCAGTCTTCAAAATGGCTCTGACATTCGCGGCATAGCCCTGGAAGGCAAGGCCGGCCCTGTCACGCTGACAACCCAGGCGGCTGCGGTTATTGGTGACGGCTTTGTGAGGTGGCTTAGAAAAAGCCGGAAAGACGGCGCTGTCAAGGTGGCTGTGGGCATGGACTCCCGTTTGTCAGGGCCGACGTTGAAAGAGGCGGTAACCGAAGCGTTGACTGCCGGGGGATGCCAGGTGTTGGATTGCGGCCTAGCTACCACCCCGGCAATGTTTATGTCCACTGTGCTGGGGGGGTACGGCTGCGACGGAGCTGTTATGGTTACTGCCAGCCACCTGCCTATGGAATATAACGGACTGAAATTTTTTACCGCCGGGGGTGGTTTGGAGTCTGCGGATATCCGGTGGATCCTGGAAAATGGCCAGGCTGTACAGGGCAAAGGACAGTCTGAATTGGTCCAGCCAGCCAATCTGCTCCGCGACTACGCCGCTCATTTGAGGGAGAAGATTCGTTTAGGCGTGGGCAATGGGCTGGACAAGCCGCTGGCGGGCTTTAAGGTTGTGGTGGATGCAGGCAACGGCTGTGGAGGATTTTTTGCCCACGATGTGCTGGCGCCTTTGGGCGCTGATATCAGTGGAAGCCAATTTCTTGAGCCGGACGGGCGCTTCCCCAACCACCCGGCCAATCCCGAGGATCACCGGGCTATAGAGGCTGTCACGAAAGCCGTTATAAACAATGGCGCGGATCTGGGCATTGTCTTCGATACCGATGTGGACCGGGTGGGACTGATTGGGGATACCGGCGAGGAGCTGAATAAAAACGCCCTCATCGCGCTGATGGCCTATGTGGTGCTGGAACAGGCCCCTGGCGCTACCATTGTCACCGACTCGGTGACCAGCATAGGCCTTGCCGGGTTTATAGAGGAGCGGGGCGGTGTGCATCACCGCTTTAAGCGGGGCTACCGGAATGTAATCAATGAGGCGATCCGTTTGACCCGGGAGGGGACCCATGCTCCTTTAGCTATGGAGACCTCCGGCCATGGCGCGTTGGAGGAAAATTATTACCTGGATGACGGCGCTTATCTGGCGGCAAAGCTGCTGGTCACGGCGGCCCGCATACGGGCCACGGGCGGTAAGCTGACCGGGTTGATAGCCGGTTTGATCCAACCCACATCGGAAAAATCCATCCGGCTGAATATTTTGGCAGAGGACTTTGTGTCCTGTGGCGGAGAGGTCCTGTCGGCGCTTGAGAAGTTCCTGGAGGAGATGGAGGGTTGGGAGAAGGTGGTGCCCAATTATGAGGGGGTCCGGGTGAACTGTGGGGATGAAAAGGGATGGTTCCTTCTGAGGATGTCCCTCCATGAGCCGGTGATGCCTCTGAATATTGAGTCGGAAACTCCGGAGGGAGCGGACTTGATTTGGTGCAAGCTAAAACCCTTCATCAGCCGGTTTGATCAGTTAGAGCAGTTATAGAAATGTGCTGCTGATTATAGTGAAAGGCGAGGGGGAAGATAGATGAAAGTAGGCTTTATTGGCGCTGGAAATATGGCGGGGGCCATTATCCAGGGGATGGTAACCTCCGGCCACAGTAAGGGCGAAGATATCTGCTGCTTTGATGTCGATAAGGACAAGACAAAAGCTTTGGCCGAGCAGTGCGGGGTGGTGGCTTGTCCCTCCAATGAGGCTTTGGTGGAGGCGTCCGATCTTGTGGTTTTGGCGGTCAAACCCCTCTTAATTGAACCGGTATTGACGGAGGTCAAGGACTTGATCGTAAAAAGGCGTCCCCTCATCGTTTCCATTGCGGCCGGGACCACCATTCCCAAGATAGAATCCATCCTTGGAAATGATGGCGGAGTTCCGGTGGTGAGGGTGATGCCCAATCTAAATGTAATGGTTGGTGAGGGCATGTCCGCGGTCTGTGGCAACGCTGCGGCCGGCGCAGAGGGGACCCGGTTGGCCCAGGGGATCTTTGATGCGGTGGGCCGCACAGTGGAGATTGCCGAGAAGGACTTCAGCGTTTTTACCGCCATTGCGGGCAGCGCGCCGGCCTTTGTATTTCTCTTTATTGACGCTTTGGCCCGTGGCGGGGTAAAAAACGGACTGCCCAAGCAAATGGCTGACAGAATCGCCGCACAGGCGGTACTGGGCAGCGCTAAGACGGTACTTCAGGGGGAGGAGAGCCCTTGGGGTCTGGTTGACAAGGTTTGTTCCCCGGGGGGAACAACGGTGGCCGGCTTAATGGCGCTGGAGGATCAGGCGTTTTTGTCCACAGTGGTTAAGGGAGTGGAAGCGGCCATTGCCAGGGACCGGGAAATGATGAAACAGTGAATAAGAATATGTTAAGAGGCGGTTCGGATAGGCCGCCTCATCTTATTTTTACAGGAATCTTTTCATTGATCAATGCAGGCCTTGAAAGGTAAGCTTTCAGGACAATACTTCCTTTCCCCTTGAAATCTGCCCAGGGCAGATATACTTCGCTTCCAAAAATTTTATACTTATTGAAAAAGGACTGGAAATTCAGTATGAAATTTGCTATATTATTATTAATAAAAATAAAGAATGCCGTATTGTGCTATTTTGGCGGCATAATAATTTAAGTTAAAGCAGTTTTAATTCTGAAAATATATAGATAGCAAGTGCTGAGAATGCGCACGCTTTTGTTGTATCAGATTTCTTATCTCTAGTGTAAAACTGCTCTAAATATGCACAGCATTATGAAAGGGGTTCACAGGGCATGATAAGAATTCAAAACCAATTTGGCACTGTGGAGGTTTCCGATTCCTATTTGGCGGGGTTGCTCAGCGAAATAGTCTCAAACTCCTTTGGCGTGGTGGGAATGGCTACAAGCAGCGCCTCCCAAGGGTTAAGGGCGTTTTTATTTGGCGAGAACCTTCCGGACCGGGGGGTGAAGGTGCGCTCTGAGGACGGCAAGCTGATTATTGACCTGCATATTATCGTCACCTATGGCGTTAATATTCGCGCAATTGTAAAAAGCATCATTCATAACGCCAGCTACACGGTTGAGCGGACAACAGGCCTGATTGTTCACAGGGTTAATGTATTTGTGGACGGGCTTGTAGCGTGATTGATACTAATCCTGTTTTTAATCATAATCAGGGTTAGTATGAGGCAAACCAAAATTTTTGAGGGAGTGGCTGGTTTTGATCAGTGGTGAAACTTTACGCCGCGCCATAATTTCTGGCGCGAACAATATCTCCACCCAGAAAAAAATGGTGGACGAGCTCAATGTATTTCCCGTGCCTGACGGGGATACGGGGACCAATATGTCCATGACCATCCAGAATGCGGCGAAGGAGCTTGGGGTGTGCGAGGGAACCTCTATTTCAGAGGTAGCCCAAAAAGCGGCGTCCGCTTTGCTTCGGGGGGCCAGAGGCAATTCAGGGGTCATCCTATCCCTGTTATTCAGGGGTTTTTCCAAGGGCCTGAAGGATAAGGCCGAGGCGGAGGGTAAGGATATAGCTAAGGCGTTGACTTTAGGAGTAGAGGCTGCTTACAAGGCGGTGATGAACCCCACCGAGGGCACCATTTTGACGGTGGCCCGCGTGGCGGCCGAAAAGGCCAATGCCAGCGCAAAGGCCGGCGCATCCGCCCAGGAGGTCTGGTCGGTTGTTGTCCAGGAAGCCGAGGCATCGCTGGAGAAGACGCCGGAGCTGTTGCCTGTATTGAAAAAGGCGGGCGTGGTGGATGCTGGTGGAAAGGGGCTGTGCATCATTTTCCAAGGCATGAAGCAGGTCATTGATGGCGGCGATATGGTGGAGTGGTCCGAATCTGCCGGAGCAGGTACAGCTACAGTTGTCCGCGAGATATTTAGTGGATACAGTGAGGAGATTACCTTCACCTATTGTACTGAATTTATTGTTAACCGGGAAAATGGGGATGATCCTCTTGGACTGCGGGCGTTTTTGGAAACTATTGGTGACTGTGTAGTGGTGGTGGATGACGAGGACATCATCAAGGTCCATGTCCACACCAATCATCCCGGCAAGGCGCTGGAGGAGGGCCTGAAATTTGGCACCCTCACCAGTATGAAGATAGAGAATATGCGGGAACAGCATACCTCTAAGATTATAGAGGAGCAGCAGGTCAAGGCCTTTGCGGAGTATGCGGCGGTGGACCCGGCGGTGCAGTATGGATTTGTAGCGGTGGCTGTCGGTGAAGGCATCCATAGCCTATTTAAGGATTTGGGCTGCAACCAAGTGGTCAGCGGGGGACAGACCATGAACCCTAGTACAGATGATATCCTCAATGCGGTTCACTCTGTACCCGCAAAGACAGTTTTTGTGCTGCCCAATAATAAGAATATTATTATGGCGGCTGAACAGGCCATTACCCTAGCGGACCGCACGGTGATCGTGCTTCCCACGGCGACCATTCCCCAGGGGTTGACGGCCATGATGGCCTTTGACCCGGGCAAAAATGAATTGGATAACCAGTTGGCAATGAACGAAGCTTTTGCCAACGTGGCTACCGGACAGGTGACCTTTGCGGCCAGAGATTCGGACTTTGACGGGCATAAAATCAAAAAGGGCGAGATTTTAGCCCTGGTCAACAACAGGCTCTCTTTTGTGGACACAGACCTGGATCACGCGGTGCAGAAGCTGACCCGGTCCCTCTTGACCAAAAGTTCCAGCTTTGTCACCCTGTTTTATGGCCGGGATGTCTCCGCCGACGATGCTGAGAAGGTAGTGGAGTTGCTGAAAACTAAGATCAGCAGCGATTTAGAGGTTATGCTGGTCAACGGCGGGCAACCGGTGTATTACTATTTAATTTCCGTAGAATAATACTGATTTGCTTTATAAAAATGGATATATAGGTATGCTTTACGGCAGGACATCTATGGTGTCCTGCCGTTTGTATTTTGAAACAGTGGTCTTAGAAGTGGATCCGGGAAGGATAAATTGGTAGATTATAAATGGCGTACAATAAGAGCTACACTCAATTCCTATGATAAAATGGTCCCAGGGATTTAATGCGAGTTATTCCGCGTCCTCAATATCCTGCGACATGAGTATACCCAAAAGCAAGCAAATACAAGAGCGAATATCCAGCAAATAATAGCGCCTGCGATCTCAGCATTTTTTGATACAGAAAGTCCGATCAAGATCATTATAGCGGTGAGAGATCCGCAAAGAATAGTCATAATAAGCAGCCGTATGACCATAGGCACTTTAGGATTCCCTGAGGCATCCACCAATCCCTCGATAAATATTTCAAATAGAATTTCTAGTACAAGTTCCATCTATTATTCCTCCACGGAGAATATTAGCTTGCCGCGAATGGATTAGGCTGCCCTGTCGTACATATTTGACCTAGCAACAAAGTCAAATACACCAGAAAGAAAAGCTTACTGGGTATCTTTTTCCTTACGTAAAATAGTACCTCTGGGCAATGAGAGAGCCGAATGGAAGTAGAAGGGCATCATGGCGTGGGCCGTGTGGGGGATGGGACGGTTTTCTTCATCAAATAGCTGTCCCACTTCCAGGGAAATAGGCTTTGCTTTTGGCGGAAGGGCCTCAATCCGGTTGCCGGAGTAAAATTTGTTCCGCTGGATACAGTGAACACGCCCATTCTCACAGCGGTCCACCACCGCCACGATATCCACCGCCCGAACATAGCCCCCATTTTCATAATATTGATCCGGGGCGCCAAAATAAAATCCAGTGGTGTATTGGCGGTGGCTGACCTTCTGAACCTCCTCCACCAGCCACCGGGGCGTTTCATACCCCTGTGGATCTTGGGCGTACAGGTCCACTGCCATCCGGTAAGCGTTTGTCACCACCGCCACATAGTATTCGCTCTTGGCCCGCCCCTCGATTTTAAATGAGGTGACTCCCGCTTGGGCCAGCCGGGGGATATGTTCAATCATGCACATGTCCTTGGCGTTAAGGATGTAACTGCCGCTTTCATCTTCATAAATGGGGAGGTATTGGCCCGGCCGCTTTTCCTCCATCAAGTAGTATTTCCAGCGGCAGGGTTGGGCGCATTCCCCCCGGTTGGCGTCCCGGCCGGTCATATAATTGGACAACAGGCACCGGCCTGAAAAGGACATGCACATAGCCCCATGGACAAAAGCCTCAATCTCCAGATCGGGGGGCGTGTTTTGACGCAGTTGGGCAATGTCCTCCATGCTCAATTCACGGGCCAGCACCACCCGTTTTGCCCCCATTTCATACAGGGCGGTTGCGGCGGCATAATTGACCACCCCCATTTGAGTGGAGATGTGAAGTTCTATATGGGGAAGCAGCTTTTTCACCAGAGCCAGCACGCCCAAATCGGTGATAATCAGCGCATCAATCTCTACCTCCCGCAGTTGCCGCAGGTAGCCCTCCATTTGGCTGATCTCGTTGTTCCTGGGCAGAGTATTGAGGGTCAGGTATACCCGGGCGCCCCTCCCGTGGGCATAAGTGACGCCGGCCTGCATATCATCTATGGTAAAGTTGGCGGGTGAGGCCCGCATTCCAAAGGATTTGCCGCCGATGTAAACAGCGTCGGCGCCAAAGTCCACTGCCGTTATTAACCTGTCCAGGTCTCCGGCCGGAGCCAAAACCTCGGGCCTTTTTACTGTAGGATTCATTGTACCACAGCTCCTAAAATATATGGTTATACTAATCTTCAACTAAAGTGTGAAATAAAAAGGGGCCGCCGCAGTTCGCTTGCAGCGGTCCCGATTGGTAAATACATTGCGCTTCCGCAGAGCGGCAGCGATAACCATCCAAATTTTTCAAGTTAATTTATTGTTCTCCCTCGCCGGTGGCGATGCCGCCCACTGCAGACTTGTCGTTATCATCCGTCACAGATTCAGCTACGGAGATGTTGTATTCGTGTTCACTGAGGGTGGCGGAGTAGTAGAATTTGTCGTTGACATCGGTGACAAAGTAGTAGTACCCGGCATACTCATCATTGGGATACATGGCCGCCCGGATAGCGCTTGCGCCGGGATTACAGATAGGGCCGACAGGCAGGCCGTCACATCTATAGGTGCTGTAAGCCTCCGCGTACATCTCCAATTCCCCCGCGGTTACATAAGGGGCAATATTGTCGTTGACATAATCCCTTGTGACATCGGATTGGAGCTTGGGGTATGTGGAGGGATTGTCCAGCCGGTTGTGGAACACGGCGGAAACCTTATCCATCTCCTCCTCATGGCCGGAGGCCTCACGCTCAATGATGGAGGCCAGGGTTAACAGCTCATCCAAGGTCATGCCCAATTCTTGGGCGCGGCTCTGAATCTCACTGGTGAGTTTCTGATTAAAATCCCACATATAGCGGTTGATAATAACGCTTTGGGGATCTTCGCCCACCCAAAAGGTATGGGTATTGGGGAAGAGGTAGCCTTCCAGCTTGAAATAGCGCTCCGGGCTGTTGGGAATCAAGGCTTCCCACTCATAAATGGGCTCGTGGTTGCCCACTTCAAAAATGGCGTCGACAAAAGCGCCGTAATCACAAACCTCATTTTCCTCTAGAATCTCCGCCATCTCCCGTATGGTTCTGCCTTCAATGACGGTGACAGTGGCCTCGGCAACCGTCGCCTCGTCATAGAGCAGGTTGGCAAAGAGCTCATCGTAGGACATGTTGGAGTTGAGGACGTAAGTTCCACCGACAAATTCCTCATCCTCCTTAATTTTAAAAGAGGTGTAAACTTGAAAGGTCAAAACCTGGCTGATAATGTCATTTTCCTTGAGAACCTGGGCGACATCCTTTACGGTAGGCTTGTCAGGAAGGGTAATTTCAACGACGTGATTCTCTTTAAACAGGCCCATAAAGTCCTGTAAGGACTGTATCAAAAAGATAGCCAATAATATAGAGGCGCCAATGACCCCCAGAGTATATACGACACCCCCGAAAATCTTGGTCCGCTTCTTCTGTTTTTTCCTAGAGGACTTTCTGCGGGCGGGAGCCTTTTTGGGTGTGCCGGATGGTGGAGAGGGCTGATCCTCCAAGTCCAAATATTCCCCATGCTCAAACGGTTGATCCCGGTGCCCGGCAGCTCCGGGACGATACACAGGTTCCACGGTCACATCCACATCGGGGATATTGTGGAATTCTTCATCCTCAATATTGACCTCAAACCGCCTGCCGTTGGCCTTTTTGTCAACCTGCTGCTTGATAATATTGCCCAGCTCGCCGGTTTGCTGCCGGTTCAGCCGGTCAAGGTCATAATTGGCGGACTGTGCGCCCTTAAATTGGGGCATCCGTTGATCGCTGGCGCCGGCGGCCGGCCGCCGATTCCGATCCCGGTCCTGATCCTTCTCGTTTTTGCCGCTATAATACGGCCCGCGAATATCTGCCATTAAAACAAATCCTTTCCTGCATCAGCTGCTGGGTCGGGCATATTTTCCCCCACCGGACTTAACCCTGTGAATATAGCGGTCGCTGATCACCATTTCACATGCCACGTCATACCGTCCATGTTTCAGTGAATACCGCATGCAATTGGAATAACAAATACCTATGATACAACCCTTGTATTTGGAGAGAAAGCGGTCGTAGTAGCCCTTTCCATAGCCCAGACGGTAACCCGATTGATCAAAGCACAGCCCAGGGACAATGCAGATACTGCGGCGGAAATCGGTGACCTGCTCACAACGGCTGGGGATGGGCTCCAATACCCCAAAGGTATGCCTCTCCAGATCGTTCATAGAGCGGATAAAGTAAAACACCATATCGCGGGTGCCATCCACACATCGCGGCGCAGCCACTCTTTTTTTGTCCTTCCATGCCCGCTGAATCAGCGCCAAGGTGTCCACCTCTATAGGGGTGGACACATAGGTGAGGATAGTATGGGCGGACCTGTAAGCCTTAGTGGAGGTCAGACGCTTTAAAACGGCCTGATCCCTTTTTTGCTTTTCTTCAGGCGGCAAGCCCTTCCGTATAGTTTTATATTTGTTGCGGAGACGCGTTTTGTAGGCCCTTATATCAAAATTGTACATTGCATGCTTGATCCTATCTTTTCAGAAATCTCCTTGCCCCGCAATATTTCAACCAACTTTAAAGCAAAGGGCAGGGCGGTACCGGGGCCTTTAGAGGTGATGACCCGGCCGTCCTGAACAACCGCTTGATCCGTATAGATGGCGCCTTTAAGCCTTTTTTCAAATCCAGGAAAGCATACGGCCTTTTTGCCCTCCAGCAATCCCATTTCACCCAACAAAGAGGGTGCGGCGCAAATGGCGGCTATGTATTTATCGTCTGAGGCTGCCGTTTCCAAAAGATTCCTTACCACCTTGGATTTTCCGAGATTCATAGTGCCCGGCATGCCTCCCGGCAAAACCACCATCTCTATATTTTTAGGAAAGATTTCGGAATCGTCGATCGTTGCATCCACAGTGATGTCATGGGAGCCGGTAACCACTTGGTTGCCAATTCCAACAGTAACTACATCTATGTCTGCCCGGCGAAGGACATCAATAACAGTTATTGCCTCAATCTCTTCAAATCCATTAGCAAGCAAAACATACACCATGTCTACCAAACACCGCTTTCTTCAATTTTATATTAGCACAAGACATGCCTGGCCCATGCTACCACCCAACAGAGATTTAGCTCAAGGCCGGGCCCAGGCGTGACCCCAATGATGGAAAATGGGGACTGCAATACTTATGTCAATCCAAAGAGCCCCGCCTAACGCTGGAGGCTTAAAAAAACCGGAAGCCAAGAGAAGTAGGAATATAAGGAACTATACCTTGAAAAAATTAGAAAGCAACGCAAGCTTGATCTAGGGGGCCGGATCAGCCGGCAAATGATCTTACCCTTTATTGTATCGCAAAGGCTGCGGCCTTGTCCAGACCCAAAACCACATCTGCTTGTCGCGACCCAATCCCAAGGCTATAGGCAAAGACGAATATAGATGCTATGATGTTATTTTTTCGCCTTTTTTGATTATTGTAAACAAATTTTTGAGCAAAGTCAATTAAAGGCTGTAAAACTATTGTAAATAATCATTCTATAAAATGTTGTGGAACGAGGGCCGCTCTGACTCCCATATGTGTTCCAGTATGGTGAGTATCTTCTCGCATTGGCTCCGCAAGTCCGGCCAATAGTCCTCGCTCACCAGGCTTTCCAGTCCTGAAATGGTGAAGGTCAGCTCGTCCATTTCCTTGTTTTGAGTGGCAAATATTAGGATTTTCTCCCTTTGCTTCCACTCTATGGAGACAATCTCCGCTAAATTTCTGGCTTTATCATAATCATTGTCGGCGGCAGCCTCCATGAGCTTCACCACGATTCCGGAGATATCATCCACCACATGCTTCAGATAAACAATGCCGATGATGGTCGCGGTGAGCAGTACGGAAAGAATGACTATTGCCGCAATAAACCTTTTCATTCTGGGCCTCCCTCACTGTTTTGGAATGATGTGGTAATCTCCCGCGTTATTGCAGGTCATGATAAAAATATCTCTAACTGAGCGCTGCTCTTTTGCCAGTGTGCGGTCAAACCAATCCCGGGTCATCCCTGAGGTGTCCAGGCCGTCTTCGATCAATTCCCCATCGGAAACCAGTACCACTTGGGGACCGCAAGGCATGGTTTGGAGTTGGAGCATTTCCGGCGTTACCCCTTGTTTTTCAGCTTTTTTGAAGATATTTACGATTCCGTTGGTCTCGACCACCGCAAACTCCACATCACGGATGTCGAATATATTCTGTCCCCGCAGCGCCTCCATCAAGTCGTCTATAGAAAAGCGCAATTCTTGAAGTGTATTTTGATCCAACACCCCGTTTCTGATGACGATCAAGGGATTGCCGCTGACCAGCTTGCGCACCTTCCGGTTTTTGATTGCAGCTACAGAAATGATAACCTCCAGACAAATCAGCACCAAAATGGGGACCAATCCGCTGGCCAATGGTACGCTGGTGTTTTCAATGGTCATGGTAGCAATGTTGGAGATCATGATGGTGATAACAAATTCCGTGGGCTGCAATTCCCCCAGCTGGCGCTTACCCATAAAGCGCAGACAGAAAATGGTCAAGCCATACAAAATGATCACTCTAAAAAATACCAGAAACATAAACTTTCCTCCTGGCAATGCGTTTCTTTTTTATACTTTGCACGTTTTTTTATCTGATTATACCGATAAATGGTCCGCTTTTTTATTTCATCCCAGTATATTTGGAAAAGTAATCTGGAGAAAGATATTTTTATCATGGGTTAATAATAAAAATATCCTCCGGCGCATAGCGCGGAGGATGGAGTGTATTGAAGAGAACTTAAGCGGTTATGGCAATAATTCGTGGCCCTACAGGACCGTTGGGGAGGAAAGGTTTTGTCTCCTGCAAGACAAGGCCGGAATGAAAGGGCCTGCCGTTGGAACCTTACCAACCCTAGCGTTCAAAAATTTCCTTTTGAAAATCCGAAGACTCAGCAAATCTATTGTTCCTCCATAGGGCGACGGATAAAATCGTTTGGAGCCTTTAAAGGATAACAATTTCAAATCACAGCGAGGTACATTTTTTTGTCAATTTCTGAGGCTTTGCAACGGCGCCGGAATGCGGCCGCCCCGTTTGATGAATTTGGCCGGTGAATACTGGTTGATAGCCATGACCGGGCCTTGGCCCAACAAGCCTCCAAAATCCAGCATATCCCCCACCTGCTTGCCGATGGCGGGGATCACCCTG